>Ga0209123_1000089_pt1 | contig 154546 bp, 137 predicted proteins | sample BarGraIncu00431A_FD_184500 | JGI IMG/M metagenome (GOLD analysis project Ga0209123, IMG submission 184500) | Arctic peat soil microbial communities from Barrow, Alaska, USA - Barrow Graham LP Incubations 004-31A (SPAdes) (version 2) | ecosystem: Environmental > Terrestrial > Soil > Wetlands >... | reverse complement strand
TTTTCACGCTGCTGTACAAAAGCTGAGCAAGTGGCCGTCTCAGTATCATATGAAAAATATTTCATGAGTTCAAGTTTCAGACTATTACCTCCCATAGAAAGTAAAATATTCAGCATATCTTTGAAATACAGTTTTCGTTTTCTAGTAAAATCCTTCTCTGGGTCGTTAACAAACAGCCTCGAGTTTTCATGAATTTCAGCTAACACAGTGTCCAATTTTCCCTTTATTAAATCTGCATATTCATTCATGAGTGAGCCTCCTTAAAAATCCTTGTAATTAAGGGGCTTCGCCACATTTTTTTACTATTTGTCAAGCTTTTTTTTGAAAATTCCCTGAAATTTCTCTGAAAATTATATAAAAAAAACAGGGTATGCATTTTTAAGCATACTCTGTTCTAAAACTATTGTTTCAATTTCTTAACTTAATGACATTGGGGGAAGCCCCGGCTTTTTTCTTTTTAAAAGATTATATACGAAAATATTATGGGAAGTTCTAATTAGTATCCGAAAGCAATGCATTTATTATATTGGTTTCATTCTCTTTTGTTATGGTGCCCACAGCAACAAGGGTATCTAGACGTCTATGTAATTCAAGCTTTTGTGAATCAACCTTTGGAATTCTAGCAAGATTTATTACAGCAGTTCGTTGATCATCATTAATAGTTCCTAGTGAAATTAAATTATCAAGTTTGGACAATAAAATGTTATTAATAGTTTTAACGGTTGATTTTTTACATTGAATAAAACTATTTATTATAGTAATTTCTTGATCTTTAGTTATAGATTGACTTGTAACAAGAGTAGACATTCCTATCAGTTCGTCTGTGTTGGTTTTAGAAATAGTATATAAATTCATAATTTGTTTTTTCTGAAGTTCCGTAATTGTTCCTAGATTTATAAGGTTATCTAGTTTATAGCTAAAATTATCCTTAATGGCTTTTGAAATGGAATTTTTGTAAGTCACAAAAAGATTGGATATAATAGCTTCCTGGGCTTTAGAAATCGTACCAGTAGTAGATAATCTATCAATATTTAGGTTTGGTAGTGATTGTTTATAAGTCACAAGGTATTTTATTACAGTAGCCTTTTGTAACTGGGTAATACTTCCCAATGCAACAAGACTATCTAATTTTCCTATAATATTTATACTGTTTTTATAATGTTGTAAATCTGCAATATTGGTATTTGGTAATTTATTATTTGATGCAGTAAGTGCGTAAGCGGGTGAACCTGATCCAGATACAGATACTATAATTGCCAAAGCGGCAATTTTATTAAATTTAACTTTTTTTATTTTTTTCATTATTATTGCCTCCAAATATGTATATTTTTTAATGATTAGTCTGAACTTTATATTCAGCTGATAAATATATCATATTTATAGATTAGTATATTTTAATGACAGTGGAGTGGCAAATTTGTAAACTTTTAATGAAGGCTAAAAAGTGTAGTGTTTTTAACAAATGCAGTTATTTGTGTTGCATTATTTTTTAAAAAATGTAAACAAGCATTGACATTATAAATATCCTATTGTATACTTACAAACAATATAAAAAAGCTGTGATAGGGATAAGTAAATATAATTAATATTTTACAGAGAGTGGGTAATGATGGAAGCTCATAAATATTACATGTTGAAAATCACCCTTGAGTTGTAGGCTGAAATAATAGTAAGCTGCACCGGTGAAAGCCGTTATAAAATTGAGTAAAAAATTGGGTGGTACCGCGACAAATTTTCGCCCCAAGGCGAAGGTTTGTTTTTTTATGCTTAAAATTATATATAAGCTGTATATTAAAATTACTTTATGTATTTAATCTAAAATGAGGGGAATGAAAAGAATGAGAAGTGATTCAATAAAAAAAGGTATTCAGCAGGCACCGCATAGATCCTTACTTAATGCTTTGGGCATGACACAGGAGGAAGTTAATAGACCACTAATAGGTATTGTCAGCTCCTATAATGAAATTGTACCGGGGCATATGAACTTAGACAAAATAGTGGAGGCAGTAAGGATTGGGGTTGCAATGGCAGGTGGAAACCCTGTTGTATTCCCAGCTATAGCAGTATGCGACGGTATTGCCATGGGTCATCAGGGAATGAAATATTCACTTGCAACTAGGGAATTAATTGCAGACTCCACGGAGGCAATGGCCCAGGCGCATGCCTTTGACGCACTTGTAATGGTACCAAACTGTGATAAAAATGTACCTGGACTTTTGATGGCAGCTGCAAGAGTCAATATTCCAACAATATTTGTCAGTGGTGGACCAATGTTGGCAGGAAAAGTGAGCGGAAAGAAGACAAGCTTATCTTCAGTGTTTGAAGCGGTAGGCTCATATGCAGCATGCAAAATGTCCTTGGAAGAGGTACAAGAGTATGAAATGAAAGCATGCCCAACTTGTGGTTCATGCTCCGGTATGTATACAGCTAATAGTATGAATTGCCTAACCGAAGCTCTTGGAATGGGGCTCAAAGGAAATGGAACTATACCAGCTGTATATTCAGCAAGAATACGGCTTGCAAAGCATGCAGGTATGCAAATCATGGAGCTACTTAAAAAAGACATTAAGCCTAGAGACATTATGACAAGGGATGCATTTATGAATGCATTGACCATAGATATGGCACTAGGTTGTAGCACAAACAGTATGCTTCATTTACCAGCAATCGCTCATGAAGCGGGGATTGATCTTAATCTTGATATTGCAAACACAATTAGTGCAAAGACGCCAAATCTTTGTCATTTGGCACCAGCAGGAAACACGTATATGGAAGACCTTGATGAAGCTGGAGGAGTATATGCTGTCATGAAGGAACTTGACAAAAAAGGACTTCTAAAAACAGATATTATAACCTGCTCAGGAAAAACAGTGGCGGAAAATATTAAAAATTGTTTAAATACAAATGTGGATACTATTAGACCAATTGAAAACCCATACAGTGAGACAGGTGGAATCGCAGTGCTCAAAGGAAATTTGGCACCAGATTCTTGCGTTGTTAAACGTTCTGCTGTGGTTCCAGAAATGATGAAACACCAAGGTCCCGCAAGAGTATTTGACTGTGAAGAAGAAGCAAATACAGCAATCATGGGCGGCAAAATTGTAGCAGGGGACGTAGTAGTTATAAGATATGAAGGACCAAAGGGTGGTCCAGGCATGAGAGAAATGCTTAACCCAACTTCTGGTATAGCTGGTAGAGGATTGGGCAGTACTGTAGCGCTTATAACAGATGGACGCTTTAGTGGTGCATCAAGAGGTGCTTCTATAGGACACGTATCACCTGAAGCAGCAGTAGGGGGGAATATAGCACTTGTTGAAGAGGGGGATATTATTGAAATAGATATTATGGCAAATACAATAAATTTCAACGTATCAGAAGAAGAATTGACAAAAAGAAGAGCAAATTGGAAACCGAGACAACCTAAAATTACAACTGGGTACTTGGCACGTTATGCAGCCCTAGTAACATCTGGTAACAGGGGAGCGATATTAGAAATACCTGGAAAATAAAATAAAAGGTGGGCTGATTATGAAATTTATAACTTATGAATATAAAAATAAAATTTCAGGGGGAATACTATTAGAATCTAAAGTAATTCCTATTATGGAAGTTATGAAGGAGCTTAAACTACCTGAAATCAAAGAGCTTCAGGAGTTTATAGAGATCGCTGATGATAAGCTTATAAAAATAGTAGAATCTGCAGTAAATTCAAAAAAATTTCAGACCATTTTGTTATCAAATGTAAAACTTATGGCTCCTATTCCTTATCCTAAAAGAAATGTATTTTGCATAGGAAAGAATTATGAGGATCATGCAAAGGAAATCAAGATAACTCAAATATCAGATAATTTTATACCAGAGTATCCCATATATTTTACTAAGGTGGCTAGCCCGGCGATAGCAACAGGGGATAATATTTGTTTTTCAAAAGAGGCTACTTCACAAGTGGATTACGAGGCTGAGCTTTCAGTTATTATAGGAAAAGAAGGAATAAATATAAAGCCTGAGGAGGCGAAGGAGTATATATTTGGATACACAGTTGCCAATGATGTCTCTGCAAGAGATCTTCAAGTAAAACACAAGCAGTGGTTTAAAGCTAAAAGTCTTGATACATTTTGTCCTATGGGTCCTGCAATTGTGCATAAAAATGACATTACTTTTCCTGTAGAATTAAACATACAGTGCAGAGTTAATGGGGAACTTAGACAAAACTCAAATACTAGAAATATGATTTTTGATATTGCTTATATTATAAGCGATTTGTCTAAGGGGTTTACTCTTAAACCAGGAGATATAATTTGTACAGGCACGCCAGCTGGTGTTGGAATGGGTTTTCAGCCTCCCAAGGTGTTAAAAGATGGTGATGTAGTGGAATGCTATGTGGAAAATATAGGTACTATTGTAAATACAGTTTTAGCAATCTAGAAATTAAGTGAACTGATAAACAAGAAGCGTGATTTTTTTAAAATATAAAAAGATAATTTTAAAAAATACAAATTTGGGTATTGACAAATTCCTTTATTGCATATATACTAACAAATAACAGAATAAGTAAAGCTATGACGGAGAGAAATATATCACAGTTGAAACTACAGAGAACCAACGTTTGCTGAGAGTTGGTGTTGATGCGGATATGTAATAATCACTCTTGAGCTGCTGAGTTGAACTTGAAATTATTGTGATGGGATATTGCAAAAAAAAATTAGCAATATTAATCACAAGGTGCATATTTTTGCACTGAGTAAACGAAGACGGGTGCTCCCGATATAGGGCTATGGTTAATGAAATTTATTTAAATATTTTTATTTTTATTGACCAGAATCAAGTGAGGTGATTTATAAAAGTAAATTACGAACTAGGGTGGTACCGCGAATCTTTCGTCCCTATAAACATAGTTATATGTGTTTATAGGGAGGGAAGATTTTTTATTTTTCCAAAAAAGGGGGTATTGTTATGTATAAAACTATAAGTGCTAGGGCGTCCGATGGCATAGATGCATTGGTAAGAGTTACTAATACACTAAGAAGAAAAGAATTTCAAATAAGAGAGCTCGCAATGACAGAAGGTCAAATTGGTGGGTATTCAGACCTTATAATAACAATAGAAGAGGCCTCTAACTTGGGGATAGAACAAGCAATGATGCAACTTAGAAAAATAATAAATGTATATGAAATCAAAGAATACGAGGGCAAAAATTAAATGGCTAAAATAAACGCAATAAAAAATAAAGCGTAATGAAAAGAAGGTGATAAAATGCGATTAAATGGAGCTCAAATTCTATTGGAGTGTTTAAAAGAACAAGATGCTAATATTATTTTTGGATATCCTGGTGGAGCTGTGATTCCACTATATGATGCACTATATGATGAACTTAATTATTTCACACATATTAGAACAGCTCATGAACAGGCGGCAGTTCATGCAGCTGACGGATATGCAAGGGCTACCGGAAAGGTTGGAGTTTGCATTGTAACCTCTGGACCAGGAGCAACGAATACCATTACGGGAATTGCAAATGCTTATATGGATTCAGTTCCGATGGTTGTATTTACAGGGCAAGTTCCACGAAAGCTGCTTGGAAAGGATTCCTTTCAGGAAATAGATATAATTGGAATTACTTTATCTATTACAAAGCATAGCTATATTGTCAAAGATGAAAAGAATTTAGCGGCTACGGTAAGAAAAGCCTTCGAAATAGCCCGAAGTGGAAGACCAGGTCCAGTGCTTATAGATATTCCTAAGGATGTTTTCTTAAGTGATGCGGAATATGAAAAGATTGAATTTATAGATAAAAACCCAAAACACGCTTCTGTGTTAGAAATGGAAAAAATACAAAGGGCAGCTGAAATAATTCAGTCTGCAAAAAAACCTATAATATACGCAGGTGGCGGAATAAAAACAGGCAATGCTTCAATGATAGTATGTGAGTTTGCAAAAATGGGTGATATTCCTGTAGTGAATACATTGATGGGACTTGGTACCATCCCAAGAGAGCATAAATTATCACTGGGAATGGTGGGAATGCATGGTTTTCGTGAGACAAACTTAGCGGTGACGAATAGTGATTTAATTATAGCAATTGGCGCACGATTTAGTGATCGAGTAATAGGTATAGCAGACCAATTTGGCCCAAAAGCAAAAATCATTCACATTGATATTGATGAAACGGAGATAAATAAAAATAGGGTAGTGGATTTATCTTTAGTTGGAGATATGAATACAATTTTGGAAAGTTTACTTTCTTATATGGATCAAAAGGATAGAAAGTCTTGGCATGATGAAATAGCAGGATTTAAGGTTGTAAAATTGAAAGAGGATATTAAGACGGAAAGCAACTTCACACATGTTGCTGTACTTGAATGTTTAAACTCAGCTTTTGAGGAAAACACAATTGTCACAACGGATGTAGGTCAACATCAGATGTGGACTGCACAACAATGGAACTTTAAGGAACCTAGAACATTTATAACCTCGGGAGGACTTGGAACCATGGGGTTTGGAATGGGAGCTGCCATTGGTAGTCAAATGGGCAATTTAGACAAAAGGGTACTTTTAGTGTCTGGCGATGGAAGTTTTAGAATGAGTTGTAATGAGCTTCAGACCATTGCAAAGTATAAGCTGCCCATAGTTACTGTAATTATGAACAATCATACTTTAGGCATGGTAAGGCAGTGGCAAAAAATGTTCAGTAATGAAAGATACTGCGAAACTGATATTGGCGATGAAGTAAACTATGTAAAGCTTGCAGAAGCCTATGGTATTGAAGGATACAGAGTTACTAGCAGGTCGGAACTCGAAAGCGTACTTGAAATTGTAAAAGTACAAAGAAAATCTATTGTTATAGATTGTGTAATAGGTAAAGAAGAAGGAGTATATCCAATTGTACCACCAGGAAAATCAATTCAAGAATTAGTTTTAGAATAAAAGGAGGAAATGAAAATGTTAAATTTAAATGAGAGAATGGAATATATGGAAGAGTCAGAAAAAAAGGATAACTTTGCGGAAGAGACAGAAAATCAATTTGAATTTTACAATTCAAATTATAAGGTGAATTTTTTTGGAGCAGGCCGCGAAGTTGAGGATTGGCAATAGAAATTAATAATAAGTAAGATGAATTTTTAAAATTAGCTCAACTTTTGCAAATCATTTAAAATATATTGTAATATATTATGAAAAAAAAGTTGACAAAGAAAAGTTCATAAAGTATACTAATTAACAACACAAAAAATAAAGTTGAATATTGAGAAAACTGAGATAGGGAAAGTAAACATCCTGCATATTTTTCAGAGAGTGGGGAATGGTGTGAACCCATAAATAGCTAATGTTGAAACTCACCCTTGAGTTGTAAGCTGAAATTATATAGTGGTTATATATAGTGTTATATATATAAAACATATAAGGTAAGCCGTGCCGGTGTATATAAATTATATATCGTTAAAAAATGGAGATAAAAAAATGGGTGGTACCGCGATAGACTTTTCGCCCCAAAAACGAGAGGTCTATTTTTATTTTTAATTTTATTTGAAATACTTCGCAAGAGAGAACTTCAAATAATAGTAAAAATTTTGAAAAATACTTCACAATTATAAATTTACAGCATATAATTTAGAAACACATAAAAATTATCAATAAAATTTAATATTTTTAAAAACTATGATAGGAATAGTAAATGTCATGAAAATTTTCAGAGAGTGGGCAGCGGTGTGAACCCATAATTTCAGATGTTGAATCTCACCCTTGAGTTGTAAGCTGAAAACATAATATGTCGTAAGCTGTGCCGGTGTATATAGATTATATATCGTTATAAAATGAAGATATAAAAATGGGTGGTACCGCGATAGACTTTTCGCCCCAATGGGTAAGAGGTCTATTTTTTTATACCTAAAATCCTAATGTATATAAAAAAAGTTAAGGAGGTGAAAATATGAATATAGAGATCAATACACCAGGGGAACAAAAAAATGAATTTATAAATCAATCTCAAGAAAGCTATTATCAATATTTAGCCAACATGAAAATTAATGATACAGAAGATTTTGGAGAAGATTTTTCTGTAGCTTTTATGTTTCTTTAAAATACAAAATAAAAAATAAAAAAACAGGGGGAATTAAAAATGTCAAAAATGTATTATGATGTAGACGCAAATTTAGAATTATTAAGTGGTAAGAAGGTAGCAATTATTGGGTATGGTAGTCAAGGACATGCACATGCACTAAATTTAAGAGATAGTGGTGTGGATGTGTGTGTAGGCCTTTATAAAGGCAGCAAATCCTGGGCAGTAGCAGAAAAAGCTGGATTACAAGTTATGGAGGCCTTTGATGCGGCTAAAGAGGCAGATTTTATAATGATGCTTGTTCCAGATGAAAAACAAGGCAAAATTTATAAAGAAAGTATAGAACCAAATCTAACACCGGGTAAAGCTTTAATTTTTGCTCATGGGTTCAGTATACACTTCGGACAAATTCAACCACCAGCAGATGTAGATGTATTTATGATTGCACCTAAGGGACCAGGACATACTGTAAGAAGTCAATATGAGGAAGGCAAAGGTGTACCTTGTTTAATTGCTATACATCAAGATTTTACTGGAAAAGTAAAAGACTATGCATTAGCTTATGCAAAAGGACTTGGCGCAGGAAGAGCTGGTATACTAGAAACTACTTTCAGAGAAGAAACAGAAACAGATCTTTTTGGAGAACAAGCAGTACTTTGTGGAGGAGTAACAGCTCTGATAAAAGCTGGATTTAATACATTAGTAGAAGCCGGGTACCAGCCTGAAATTGCATATTTTGAGTGCTGTCATGAATTAAAACTTATTGTAGATCTTATCAATCAAGGTGGCCTTGGTTATATGAGATATTCAATTAGTGATACTGCTGAATATGGCGATTATGCAGTTGGAGATAGAATAGTTAATGATGATACAAAAAAAGAAATGAAAAAAGTATTAACAGAAATTCAAAATGGAACCTTTGCTAAAAACTGGATGCTTGAAAATCAAGTAAATAGACCTAATTTCAATGCAGTAAGAAGAATGGAGTCAGAACAAAAAATTGAAGTAGTTGGAAAAGAACTTAGAAAAATGATGTCTTGGATCAAAAATAAATAGAAGTTAGTTTAAACATATGGCATAGAACGTTTTTAAGAAATGATTAATATAAATCAAAAAGTCATCCAAAGCAATTTTATGTTTTGTAATATATAGGAGGGGTTAATATGGGGGAAAAAGAACAAAAAGTAAAGAAAATATTTATCTTTGATACTACATTACGTGATGGAGAACAAACTCCAGGAGTCAGCCTGAATGGAGAGGAAAAATTAGAGATTGCAAGAGCACTACAGAAATTAGGAGTAGATGCAATTGAGGCAGGATTTCCAATTGCTTCGGATGGCGATTTTGAAGGGGTTAAGGCTATTGCAAAAGAGATAAAAGGACCTGTAATTACGGCACTCGCAAGAACAATTAAAAAAGATATAGATAGAGCTTGGGAGGCTATAAAATATTCTGGAAAACCTAGAATTCATACTTTTATTGCTACATCAGATCTTCATATGGAATTTAAGTTAAAGATGAGCCGTGAGGAAGTATTAAATAGAGCGGTAGAGATGGTTTCATATGCAAAGTCTTTATGTCCAAGTGTTGAATTTTCTCCAGAAGATGGAACAAGAACAGAGAAGGCATTTTTATATAAAATTTTAGAGGCTGTTATAGATGCAGGAGCAGATGTAGTTAACATACCAGATACGGTAGGGTACACAACTCCATTAGAGTATGGACTTTTGATAGAAGGAATTAAAAAAAATGTACCAAATATAGAAAAAGCAATTATCAGTGTACATTGTCATAATGACTTAGGACTTGCAGTTGCAAATTCACTTGCAGCAATTCAAAATGGGGCTGTCCAAGTAGAGTGTGCAGTGAATGGCTTAGGGGAAAGAGCGGGAAATGCTTCCCTGGAAGAATTGGTTATGACTTTAAAAACTCGCGTGGACTATTTTAACTGTGAAACAAATGTTATTTCAGAAGAAATCACTCATATTAGCAGCCTAGTGAGTCATATGACAGGAATTCAAATTCAACCCAATAAAGCTATTGTAGGTGTCAATGCATTTGCGCATGAATCAGGAATTCATCAGCATGGTGTATTAAATTGTGCAGAGACTTATGAAATTATGACTCCTGAATCTGTAGGACTCAAGAAAAGTTTATTAGTACTAGGAAAACATTCTGGGAGACATGCATTTGAAGATAGATTGAAACACTTAGGTTACGTAAATTTAAATTCAGAAAAAATTAATGAAGCATTTTTGGAATTTAAAGCTTTAGCGGATAAAAAGAAGGTAGTATCTGATAATGATATTGAAGCTATGGTAAGACAAGAAGCTGTTAAAGTACCAGAATACTTTAAACTTGAGTATTTTAGGATTGTTAGTGGAAATGGAATTGCCTCAACTTCAACAGTAAAGGTTGCTTTTGAAAATAAAATGGTAGAACAAGTTTCGAGTGGTTATGGTCCTGTAGATGCAACCTTCAATGCTATTGAAAAAGCCATAGGAGTAAATATAACCCTTAAGGACTACTATCTAAAAGCTGTTGGCGGCGGACGTGATGCATTAGGAGAAGTAATTGTGAAAATTGAAAAAGATAGCAATATCTATGTAGGGAATGGAATAAGTACAGATATTGTAGAAGCAAGCGCAAAAGCTTTTGTGAATGCAATTAATAAATCTTATTATAAAGTAGCTTTAGAAGAGTATGATATTACTGCTATAAATCAATAAATCGTGTATTATGCAATAGAAATATGGCAGAAGGGAGAGATGTAAAATGGGAATGACAATGACACAGAAAATATTGGCGGTGCACGCAGGCCTGGACAGTGTAGTGCCAGGTCAACTTATTAAGGTAAAATTAGATTTAGTTCTTGGAAATGACATTACTACACCTGTAGCAATCAATGAGTTTAAAAAAATAGGTGTAAAAGCAGTTTTTGATAAGAAAAAAATTGCCATTGTGCCAGACCACTTTACTCCGAATAAAGATATAAAATCCGCGGAGCAATGTAAATGTACCCGTGAATTTGCAAGAGAAATGGAAATAGAGAATTATTTTGAGATAGGTCAAATGGGAATTGAACATGCACTAATTCCTGAAAAGGGATTAGTAGTTTGTGGGGATGTAGTAATAGGAGCGGATTCACATACTTGCACCTATGGTGCTTTGGGTGCTTTTTCAACAGGAATTGGAAGTACGGATATGGCAGCAGGAATGGCCACAGGAGAAGCCTGGTTTAAGGTTCCAGAAGCAATAAAGTTTATATTGAAAGGAACTTTATCACCTTGGGTTAGTGGTAAGGATGTTATTTTACACATAATAGGGAAAATAGGAGTAGATGGTGCTCGCTATAATTCAATGGAGTTTGTAGGAGAAGGCATATCTGCACTTTCTATAGATGATCGTTTCACTATGGCCAATATGGTCATAGAGGCTGGTGCAAAAAATGGAATTTTTCCAGTTGATGAAAAAACAATAGAATACGTTGAGAGTCATTCACAAAGGGAGTATATCATATACAGCGCAGATGAGGACGCAAACTATATAAAGACCATAGAAATTGATTTAAGCAGTATTCGTCCAACGGTAGCCTTTCCACATCTTCCAGAGAATACAAAAACCATTGATGAGGTTCCAGAAGTTTTAATAGATCAAGTGGTAATTGGTTCTTGTACCAATGGAAGAATTCAAGATTTAAGAATGGCCGCTAAAGTATTAAAGGGACAAAAGGTTCATCAAAGAATAAGAGCTATCATTATACCTGCAACCCAAAGCATATACCTTCAAGCTATGAAAGAAGGGCTTTTAGAAATATTTATTGAAGCAGGGTGTGTAGTAAGTACACCAACCTGTGGACCTTGTCTTGGGGGACATATGGGAATTCTTGCAAAGGGGGAGAGGGCTATAGCAACTACTAATCGAAACTTTGTAGGAAGAATGGGGCATCCGGGTAGTGAAGTATACCTTGCAAGTCCAGCGGTAGCAGCGGCTTCTGCAATTACTGGAAAGATTTCTTCTCCTGAGGAGGTAGCAAAATGGTAAAAGGAAAAGCAATAGTGTTTGGGAAAAATGTCGATACAGATGTTATTATACCAGCAAGATACTTGAGTAGCAGTGATCCAAAAGAGTTAGCCCTTCACTGCATGGAAGATATAGATGCAAATTTCAGTCAAAAGGTTCAAGTAGGAGACATTATTGTAGCAGGAAGTAATTTTGGCTGTGGGTCTTCTAGAGAACATGCACCCTTAGCAATCAAAGCTTCTGGAATTTCTTGTATTATCGCTGAAAATTTCGCTAGAATTTTTTATAGGAACGCTATAAATATTGGGCTACCTATTTTGGAATGTGAAGAAGCCGCAAAAGATATAGAAGAAGGAAATGAAATTCAAGTAGATTTTAATAGTGGAATAATAGAAAACATTACAAAAAATAAATTCTATACTGCACAGCCATTTCCGAAATTTATGATGGAAATTATAAAGGCAGAAGGTTTAATAAACTACATTGTAAAAGAGGCGAGTGAATGTTAAAAATAGTTATAATACCTGGAGATGGAATTGGTCCTGAAGTTGTTAAACAGGCAGTTAAAGTTTTAAAGGCAGTTTCTATTAAATATAATTGTGGTTTTGAAATAAAAGAGGCACTACTAGGTGGGGCTGCTATAGATGAAACGGGAGGACCACTACCACAAGAGACCATTGATATTTGTAATGCAAGTAATGCAGTGCTTCTGGGTGCAGTAGGTGGACCAAAATGGGATGCTCTACCTGGAAATTTGAGGCCTGAAGCTGGGCTACTGGGGATAAGAAAAGAATTAGGTGTATTTGCAAATTTAAGACCGGCCATTCTTTTCCCTCAGCTAAAATCTGCTTCCAATTTAAAGGATGAAGTATTAGGCGACAATCTAAATATTATGATAGTTAGAGAATTAATCGGAGGCGCCTACTTTGGAGAGAAAAAACGAGTTGACATAGAAAATGGACAAAAAGCATGGGATATAATTGAGTATTCCACCTATGAGATAGAAAGAATTACAAAAATGGCTTTTGAAGTTGCTAGAGGAAGAGATAAAAAACTAACCTTAGTAGATAAAGCTAATGTGCTTGAAAGTTCTAGACTTTGGCGAGAAGTAGTACAGTCCATTTCTAAAAATTATGCGGATGTAGAACTAAATTATATGTATGTTGATAATGCAGCAATGCAACTTATTCGGGATCCTCACCAATTTGATGTAATTGTTACAGAGAATATGTTCGGTGATATTTTAAGTGATGAAGCTTCCATGCTTACAGGCTCCCTGGGAATGCTTCCATCTGCGAGCCTAGGTACTTCCACTGTTGGATTATATGAACCAATTCATGGTTCTGCACCAGATATTGCAGGACTTGATAAAGCCAATCCAATAGGTACTATAATGAGCGTTGCTATGATGTTTCGTTACAGTTTTAAAATGGAAGAAATTGCAAAAGTAATTGAAAATTCTGTTTATAAAACTTTAGATTTGGGATATCGTACTATAGATATAATGCAGCCAGGTATGAACTGCGTGGGGACAGAAAAAATGGGAAATTATATAGCCAGTCAAATATAAAATTAAAGGGGGCGCAAGAATGAAAGCTGCCGAAGCAATAATAAAATGTTTGCAAAAAGAAAATGTAAAAATGGTGTTTGGTTACCCAGGGGTTCCAGTTGCACCTTTATATGAAGCATTAAGGGACTCTGACATAGAACATATACTGGTAAGACACGAACAGGCAGCGGGACACAGTGCTAGTGGATATGCTAGAGCAACAAGGTCTATAGGAGTATGTATTGCAACTTCTGGTCCTGGGGCTATTAATCTTATAACTGGAATAGCAACGGCTTATATGGACTCTATCCCTATGATAGCAATTACTGGTCAAGTTCGAACGGATTTAATAGGAAAAGACGTTTTTCAAGAAGCAGATATCATTGGTGCAACAGACTCTTTCACAAAACATAGTTATCTTGTTAAAGACGCAAAGGATATTCCGAGAATTATGAAAGAGGCCTTTTATATAGCAAGAACTGGAAGGCCAGGTCCGGTCCTTGTGGATATTCCACTAGATATTCAAAATACAGAAATGGAATTTGAATATCCCAGTGAAGTTAATATAAGAGGATATAAGCCTACTGTGAATGGGCATAAGGGTCAAATTAAAAAAGCACTAGAAAAAATTAAAAATAGCAAAAAACCTCTTATTTGTGTAGGTGGTGGTATCATGGCAGCAAATGGTGAAAAAGAGTTAATGGAATTTGTTGAAAAATCTAAGATTCCAATGGTGCATACACTAATGGGTAAGGATGGTCTACCCTCAAAATACCCCTATAATGTTGGATTAATTGGATCTCATGGTTTTAAATACGCAAATAAGGCTATAGCGGAGGCAGATGTTTTAATTCTTGTAGGAACCAGAGTTGCTGATAGAGCAACTGGAGGATCTAAGAGCTTTGGAAAAGCGGCAGATATTATTCACATTGATATTGATCCCGCAGAAATAGGTAAAAATCTTAGTGCACTTATTCCCGTAGTTGGAGATTGCAAAACAATATTACAACAACTTACTGAAGGAATAGTAGAAATTGACACAAAAATGTGGCTAGAAGAAATCGCCTCTTGGAAAGAAAAATATGCGAAAGATAGGTTAACAAAGGAAAAAGTTAACCCCAAGTATGCTTTGGAACTACTTTCCCAAATGATAGAAGAGGATGCTATTATCACTGCAGATGTAGGACAAAATCAAATATGGACTTCTCATTATCTTAACATGGTGGGTAATAGAAGATTTTTAACTAGTGGGGGACTGGGAACAATGGGTTATTCAATTCCTGCCTCTGTTGGTTGCAAATTGGCATTTCCAGATAGAAGAGTTGTGGCAGTAATGGGAGATGGAAGTTTTCAGATGAGTATGTTTGAACTTGGGACTATTGCGCAAAATCATTTGAATATAATATTTTTATTATTTAACAATTCAAATCTTGGAATGGTTCGCGAGTATCAAAACCAAGTATATAAAAATAGTTATGGTGTAAGTTTAAGTGAAAATCCTGATTTTGTAAAACTAGTAGAAGCTTATGGATTTAGTGGAAAAAAAGTTAACTGTAATACTGAATTAAAAGAAGTCCTTGAACAGGCCATGGCCAGCAATAAACCTTTTTTGATAGAATGTATTGTAGACGCTGAAGAAAGTACTTTATAGAAGGGAGTGAAAATCATGAGTAAATACATTTTATCAGTATTAGTTGAAAATCATTCAGGGGTTTTAAGTAAAATAGCCGGACTGTTCACCCGTAGAGGTTATAATATTGATAGCTTAACCGTTAGTATTACAGAGGAGCCAAGTATCTCCCGTATGACAATTGTAGTTGGCGGTGATGAGCAGATCACTGAACAAATTGTAAAACAGTTGAACAAGTTGGTAGATGTAATAAAAATATTGGAGCTAAATCCTCAAAAATCTGTTTCTAGAGAATTGGCACTCATAAAAGTAACTGCAGAGCAAAGTAAAAGATCTCCCATTACAGAAATGGTAAATATATTTAGATGTAATGTTATAGATATGGATGCTAAGAGTATGATTATTGAAATAACCGGAGATGAAGAAAAGGTATCTGCTTTCATTGAACTTATGAAACCTTATGGCATTAAGGAAATTGTTCGTACGGGCCTTGCAGTGCTGCAAAGAGGCGCAGAAATGTATTAATATCACCTTTTTAAGTCTATCTGAAATATTCCTGAATATCGCTATTGCGACTAAGATTCCAAAACCCGGAGGCTACTAATCAAATAATGATTAGTAGCCTACTTGCTTTAAAACAATAAATCAATATATTTTATGAACCGTATATCCTCCTTTGTTTAATTCATTTATGATGTTAGCTACATGCGCATGGCCATTTGTTTCTGCAGTAATTTCAAGCTGAACTTGCATAAAGCGGTCCTTAGTTTTAAATTGATTATGATCTAGCTTTACTACATTGGCATTTACTTTTGCAAGAATTGTTGAAACTTTAACAAGTTCTCCGGGTATATCTGGCATTTCTATACTAAAGCAGAACAGTCTTCCCCTTGAAACCAAACCTCTATCTATCATGGAAGAGATTGTGACAACGTCAATATTTCCCCCACTTAAAATACAGGCTACTTTTTTGCCCTTTTCTTGTATTTTTTTAAGTCCTGCAAATGATAAGGCACCAGAAGCTTCTGCAATAAGCTTATGCTTTTCTAAAAGAAGAAGAAAGGATTCCATTATATCAAAGTCTGATACTGTTACAATTTCATCTACATAATTTCGGATAATCTCAAAGGTTAGGTTTCCAGGTTTTTTTACGGCAACGCCATCAGCTATAGTACGAACTGTTGCAAGGTGGACGATTCCATTATTGTCCATAGAATCCTTCATTGCTTGTGCACCTTCTGGTTCTACACCTATTATTTTAATGTTAGGATTCAAGGCTTTTGCAGCTAAGGCAATTCCCGCAATTAAGCCGCCACCGCCAACAGGTACAAGAATACAATCCATATCAGCCATTTCGTCGATGATTTCGCAAGCGATAGTACCTTGACCATACATTACATCCAAATCATCAAAGGGATGTACAAAAACATAATTATGCTCTTTTTGTAGCCTTTTAGCTTCTGTATAAGCTTCATCATAACAATCACCGAATAAAATTACCTTAGCGCCATAGCTTTTTGTGGCCTCCACTTTAATAAGAGGGGTGGTTCTAGGCATTACAATGGTAGCTACAATTCCTAGTTTTTCAGCGGAATATGCAACACCTTGGGCATGGTTTCCAGCAGAAGATGCAATAACACCTCTTTCTTTTTCAGAGTGTGTTAATGTACAAAGCTTATTATAGGCTCCACGAATTTTAAAGGCGCCGGTAATCTGCAAATTCTCAGGCTTAATATAAACAGAATTTCCAGATTCATTACTGAAAACATCACTGTATATAAGGGCTGTTTTCTTAGATACACCTTCTAGATTTGCCTGTGCCTTTTTTATTTCCGAAAGGTAAAAGTCTAATTCCTCATTTGATGATAAATTGTTTGCTGCTTTTAACATATTTAAAACCCCCAATTTTGATTTATGATATTGTTAACAAAAAAAAACCCGTCCTTGAAAATAAATTCAAGGACGAGTGTAAATCGCGGTACCACCTTAATTGTGTCTTTAGTAAAAAAGACACCTCTCTTTTCGGTTCTATCAAACCTAAGCCTTTTATCGGGGCTCACCGGCTCATCTTACTTTATTCAGACAAACAGCTCTGGAGTGATTTGTAGATTATACCCAGTATCGATTTTCAGCAAACATCGACTCTCTGCAACTAAGGGTTATAAAATAACGATCTCCATCTTCGCAATAACAATATACTTAATTTAATAAAAATTTTAACATAAAACAATTGCAATGTCAACAAAAACATTATTTAGTGTATATTAGTGTATACTCCATTTACTTTTCGTATTTTAAAAGTAATTGTATATTATAGTTTTCTACATCAGTTAATTCTCCATCAGAGCCTTTAAAGTCAGGGTTTGGCTTATACCAAGATTTTTTGCTGAAATAGCTATTAAATTGTTCACCTTTAAATACAAGCCCATGTCTAGCATAGATTTCATTTCTAGCTAAGGTTAAGTTTTCTTTTATTACTTTAGATACATCAGCATCTAAAAGCTTTTCACTTCCGCTTTTAGGAAAAATATAATAATCAGGGGAATTGATGTTACTTATTTCAGTTTTATTAGTAGATGCAGGAACATCTGGTTTTATATTAGTGGTGTTATCCTTTGGAATAACCGTATTTTTTTTTGATGTCTTCTCTGAACTTTTAGAATTTTCAGAGAAAAATTTTGTAACTGATATGTAATAGCTACCAAAGCCTACAGATAATAATAATATTAAAACACCAAGGATAATAAAACCCTTAGGTTTAGTTTGTTTAGTACTAATTTCCTTTAAATTAGCTTTTTTATTATCAGTTTTTTTTGAAATAGTTTTTAAATCTAAAGTTGATTTTTTTTCATCAGGTATTAAATTACTATATATATTTTTACTACCACATTTTCTGCAAAAACTGGTGCCATCTATTAATTCAAAACCACATTTAGAACAAAACATAAATTATCGTCTCCTCAATAAGCTGTATAACAAATATTATACTAAAAGAAAGGTAGGTTTTAAAGGTTATTCATGATAAGTTAATAATATGTTGATATACTTTTAAAAAATATTAATGAAATTGTTATTAAGGAGCTCTTATTCTTATAATTGCTAGTGTTTTACTTAGATTGTTTTAATTAATGATTAAAATATCAATACCATTATATAAGGTATTTAATAGGACATTATATAATGGCATTTTTTTTATTATTTCTAATAATGTGATAGAATATATAAAATGAGGTGGCAAAAAATGTTCTTATGCCACTGTGCAGGAGGTATAAAAAATTGATCAAAGTTCTGATTGTTGAAGATGATCCTATGGTGGTAAAGTTTAACAAATATTATTTAGAGCAAGTTGGCGGATTTCAATTAAAGGCAGTTGCTGCTTCCGCAGATGTCGCCTTTGAGGTTTTAGAAAAAGAGGCTATAGATTTAATATTATTAGATATATACATGCCTGGAATTAATGGACTTGAGTTACTCTCTGAGCTTAGAAAAACTGATACAAATGTTGATGTTATTATAGTAAGCGCAGCAAAAGATAGTATAAGTATTAAAAAGGCCCTACAGTATGGAGCCATAGATTATCTAATTAAACCCTTTGAATTTGAACGTTTTAGTGCAGCGCTATCCTCTTATAAAAATAGACAAAAGTTTATAAATAATAACGATGATATGAGTCAAGAGGAATTAGACAAGCTCTTACTTTACAAACAGCAACCTTCTAACCTTGAATCTTTTCCTAAAGGACTTGATAGAAACACTTTAAAGCTTATATGGGATAAAATATTAGCAATAAAAGATACAGCTTTTTCAACAGATGAGCTAGCAGTCCTTTTAGGAATATCAAGGGTTTCTATCCGAAAATACCTAAACTTTCTAGAGGAAATAAAAGTTTTAAAAAAAGAAGTAATTTATGGCTCTCTAGGCAGACCAATCTATAAATACACGTACATAAAATCAAATACTAGTTTTATTAATAATTATTTATAATTCATCACCATAGAACATCTATGTAAGCATAAAAAACTTATAACCTTATGGGTATATATGTTTTTTTGTTTTTTTGCTTACTTTAATTACAAAACACTTTATAAAGTTTCATATACTATTTTAATATTTATCAATGTTATATAGTCTTATTAAAGAAAATTAATAAGTAGGAGGTTATATTATGCAAAGAACTGAAAACGTTTCCCAAAAGAACTCATTAAGTTTTTTCTCAAAGATTACTAGATTAAAGATAGGTGTTATTCCATTACCCCTATATATTGTTATAGCTTGTATTATCTTTACCGCTTCTATATACAAAAAACTTCCAGCAGATATGATTGGTGGTTTTGCAACAATCATGATTATGGGTATACTTTTAGGTGAGGCAGGCAAAAATATACCAATATTAAAAAATATCGGTGGACCTGCAATACTATGTCTATTCGTTCCATCTTATATGTTATATGCTCACATTTTAAATCCAACCTCCGTGAAAGCGATTACGGCTGTGATGAAAACATCTAACTTCTTATATCTTTATATTTCTGTTTTAGTAGCCGGAAGTATACTTGGAATGAACAGGAAAATATTAATTAAAGGTTTTACACGGATGTTCATTCCTTTAATTCTTGGAACAATTGCAGCTATATCAGCTGGAATACTTGTAGGGTTGGCATTCGGATATACACCTTACAGAACTTTCTTCTTTATTGTAATGCCGATTATAGCAGGAGGTATAGGTGAAGGAATATTACCTCTTACATTATCATATTCAGAAATTCTTCATCAAGGTCAGCAAGTCTTTGTAGCACAAATGATTCCAGCTGCATTACTTGGGAATGTTATGGCCATTGTTTCAGCAGGATTATTAAAACGTTTAGGTGAAAAGAAACCAGAGCTTTCTGGTGAGGGTGTATTAGTTAAAAGTGGTAATGATGATATGGTAGATACCACCCCAGAAAAAGCAATAGATTTCTCATTAATGGGAGCCGGACTGTTAATTGCTTGTAGTCTATTTATTTTTGGAAGTCTTGCAAGTAAATTCGTACCAATTCCCGGACCAGTTATTATGATATTTACAGCAGCATTACTAAAAATTTTAAAGCTAATGCCAGAAAAAATGGAACAAGGTGCACATCAATTATATAAATTTATATCTGGTTCATTAACTTACCCACTAATGATTGGCCTAGGAGTACTATTTGTACCATGGGCAGATTTAGTAAGTGCCATCACACCATCATACGTTGCAATCTGTGCATCCACAGTTATAGCTATGATTGCTTCAGGATTTTTTATAGGGAAATATGTAAATATGTATCCTGTAGATGCTGCAATTGTAACCGCATGTCACAGTGGACTTGGCGGAACAGGAGACGTAGCAATATTATCAGCTTCAAACCGTATGGAATTAATGCCTTTTGCACAAATTGCTACTAGAATTGGCGGAGCTTCAATGGTGGTCGTAGCAGCATTATTAATGAAGTTCTTTTCTTAATAAATAGATTAAAAGGAGGAATATATATGAATACTATTCAAGAACAATCTTTAAAATTGCATAAAGAGTTAAAGGGTAAAATAGAGGTATGTAGTAAAGTTGAGGTGAGTACCCCTCTTGATTTAAGTTTAGCTTATACACCAGGGGTTGCAGAGCCTTGCCTTGTTATTGCTAAAAATCCTGATTCAGTTTATGAATATACTGCCAAAGGAAACTTGGTAGCAGTAGTATCCGATGGTACAGCAGTGCTAGGACTTGGTGACATTGGCCCAATGGCAGCTATGCCAGTAATGGAGGGGAAAGCTGTACTATTTAAAAAATTTGCTAACATAGATGCTTTTCCTATATGTTTAGGAACAAAAGATGTGGACGAGTTAGTTATGATTATAAAAGCATTAGAGCCAACCTTTGGTGGAATAAATTTAGAAGATATCTCTGCACCTAGATGTTTTGAAATTGAAGCAAGATTAAAGAAGGAAATGAACATACCAGTTTTTCATGACGATCAACACGGCACTGCCGTAGTAGTTTTAGCTGGGATTCTAAATGCATTAAGAGTGGTTAAAAAGGATATTAGCGAAATAAAATTAGTGGTAAATGGAGCAGGTTCAGCTGGAACAGCCATTACTAAATTGTTATTACAAACTGGATTAAAAAATGTTGTTATGGTAGATCGTTTAGGAATTCTTTGCCTCGGTGAAACTTGGATGAATTCAGCACAAGTAGCCATGGCGGAAGTAACCAACCCAAACAAAATGCGTGGTATACTTCAAGATGCAATGAAAGGTGCGGATGTATTTATAGGAGTTTCAGCACCAGGAGTGGTGAGCAAGGAAATGATAGCATCTATGAATTCTAGTTCTATAGTGTTTGCTATGGCAAACCCTACGCCAGAAATATTTCCTGAAGATGCAATAGCTGCAGGAGCTGCTGTTGTAGGCAGTGGACGTTCTGATTATCCAAATCAGGTTAATAATGTTTTAGCCTTTCCAGGTATATTTAGAGGTGCTTTAGATGTTCGTGCAAAGGACATAACAGAGGAAATGAAATTAGCAGCAGCCTATGCTATCGCTGGATTGGTTTCAGATGAGGAATTAAATTCAACTAATATAGTACCAAAGGCTTTTGATCCAAGAGTAGCTCCAGCTGTAGCCGCTGCAGTAGCTAAGGCCGCTATAGCATCAGGTGTAGCAAGAATATAAATAAATATTTAAAATGGAGATGCTTTGGGCATCTCTATTTTTATACAATTTTTTTAAAAAAAGTATATAATGAACATAATGGAAAGATAAAAATATAAAATAATGAGGTGACTCGAGTGAAAAAGATGATAAAGCTACAAACAAAGCTCACTATATTAATAATAATAGTTGTCTTTATTTCCATCTCTATAATTATATTTTTTGTAACCTCATGGATGACAAGTAATATCCAAAGTGAGGTCAAAACAAATATAATGAATGTTGCTGAAATTGTTGCTCATTCACCAGAAATAAAAGAGGCATTAGAAATAAAAGATAAAAATAAAATTATAGGTGCTGAGGTAGAAACTTTTTTAAAGACAGTGGACCAAATTGAATATATTATTGTGGTTGGTATGGACAGAACAAGATATTCCCACCCTGATCGAAAGCTCATAGGTGCAAAATTTGTTGGAGGAGATGAATATAAGGTTTTAAAAAACGGAGAAACTTATATTTCTGAAGCTACAGGAACCTTAGGTAAATCTTTAAGAGCCTTCACTCCCATATATGATATGAATAATAAGAAGCAAATAGGTTTCGTAGCTGTAGGAACCCTCACCCAAAGTATAGAAAATTCAAAGCAAAAAGCTATTATGTATTTAATTTTTATTACCCTAGGAGCTTTAACTGTAGGAACCATAGGTGCCTTTTTATTAGCTCAGAATATAAAAAGAACACTACTTGGACTAGAACCAGAAGAGATAACAAAGCTTTATAATGAAAAAATGAGCATAATTGATGCCATTCACGAAGGGTTGGTAGCCATTGATAAACATGGTCATATAACACTTATTAATGATTCTGCACTAAAAATATTGCAATTAGAACACAAATATAATAAAAATGAAATAATAGGCCAGAAAATGGAGCTTCTATTCCCCACTACTCGTTTATTAACCATAACTGAACTAGGAATATCTGAATATGACAAAGAACAAAATATAAATAACACATTAATTATGACAAATAGAGTTCCAATAAAGGATAGGCAGAAAGTCATAGGCGCAATTGCAACTTTTAGAGATAAATCTGAGGTAACTAATCTTGCTGAAGAACTTACTGGTGTAAAGCAGATCCTTGAAGCGCTTAGAGCGAATAATCATGAATTTATGAATAAACTTCATGTAATACTAGGATTAATACACATTGGGGAATTGGAAGAAGCTAAAAAATATATTACTAATATTACGGAGAAAAAACAAAAACTCTTAAGTGAGGTTACAAATAAAATTAAGAACCCAACCATTGCGGCGTTAATCCTTGGTAAATTTAGCAGAGCAGCGGAATTGAAAATAAATTTAATTATTAATGAAGCTACGAATCTTGACAATAACCTTAAAAACATTTCTAACAATGTTTTAGTAACCATATTAGGGAATTTAATAGAAAATGCTATGGAAGCGGCTAGTAAAAGTATAAAAGAGGATAGATATGTTAATGTTAAAATCCAAGAAGGCACAAGCGAAATTAAAATTGAGATTAATGATTCAGGCATTGGCATAGAAAAAGAATATATAAGTGCAATATTCCAAAGAGGATATACTACAAAAACAGGAAGTTCAGGAGTTGGTCTATCTTTAGTTAAAGATGCTATTGATAATCTAAAAGGCGAAATAACTGTTGCATCGGAGTTAAATGAAGGAACTAAAATTACAGTGCTATTGCCTAAGTAAAACCCTGGACATGTTAAAATGTCCAAGGTTTTTAATAGTCAATACTAATTATGTGTTTTTATGTTTAGTATAAAATTCAGTGTAACTTTTCAGTTCTCTTTTTAAAAGATTTGGAGTATCAAGCTTATAAGGACAATGATTTTTACAGTGTCCACATTCTATGCAATTATTTATAAGCTCCATCTTTTCTTTAAAGCTATCCTCTAAGAATCCTTGATAAGGAGCTCTTTTTAGAAGAAGTGATATTCTGGCGGCTGTAAGAATTTCAATTCCAACAGGGCATGGAAGACAATATCCACAGCTACGACAGAAATCTCCTGAAAGCTCTCTGCGGTCCTTGTTAATAATAGCCCACATTTCTTCATCCAATAGAGGCGGTTTTTTTTCTAGAGAAATAAATTCATCTAACTCAGTTTCTCTTTGTATTCCCCATATTGGTACAACATTATCAAATTGTCTTAGAAATGAAAAGGCTGAGGCAGCATTAGTTATTAGCCCTCCAGAAAGCGCTTTCATTGCGATTAATCCAATATTTCTTTTTTTACATTCCTGGATTAACAATAAATCTGTGTCAGAAGATAGTGAACTTAAGGGGAATTGTATAGTGTCATATAGTCCGGAAGTCGCTGCATCCATTGCATTTTTTATTTTATGATTTGTAATTCCAATAAAACGAACAAGGCCCTTTTCCTTAGCTTCTAGGAGGCCTGCATATAGACTTTCTGGGTCTTCAGGATCAGGAAGAATAGCAGGGTTATGTAACTGAAGAATGTCTACATAATCTGTTTTTAAATTTTTTAAGCTTGTATGCAAATGCTCAAGCAAAGTTTTTCTATCCTTGGCATGGCTTTTAGTTGCGATTATGATTTCATTTCTCACATTTGATAAAGAATATCCTATTTTCTCTTCGCTGTCAGAATATGCTCTTGCAGTATCAAAAAAGTTTATTCCGTTGTCATAAGCTTTTTGTAGAAGCTTTTTAGCCTCTTCAAAAGAAACCCTTTGTACAGGTAATGCTCCAAATCCACTTCTTGTTACCATCAAATTTGTTCTTCCTAACATTATCTTATCCATAACAGACCTCCATAATCATATAACTAAAGTTTTTCAAAAGTAGTTCTGCGACATTTAGGGCATATAGGTAAAGCATCAGAGTCTAACTTTAAATTAACGATTTCTCCACAAGTAGTGCATTTGTAATCACCTTTACCGGGTTTTTGTCCTGAATTATACATTGTTATCATCTCCTCTTACATGTAAGTTATTCAATACTTTTTAGTAAAATCCTTCTACAATTTAATTATTTATATAAAATTGGTCTATCCTATTTTTATTTATGTTGTAATAAAATCTTAAATTGCAATTTAAACTCCAATTATTACTATATTATAATCAAATATTATGGTATGATTTATACAATTATGTGATTGTTTGCTATATTGCGGAGGTGATATTAATGAAAGGAAAAGGAAAAGGATTGTTGAAACATGTTTATAAAAAAAATATGAAAACAGATTCTAATGATGAAGATACTAATTATAATAAAGTGATGAATATATTTGAATCTTTTGTTAATATGCATGATATGAGCAAAAATGATTTTTTAGAAAAAGTCTTTGTTAGTGCTTTTAAGTTGATACCCGAAGCACAAAAGGGATCTTTTTACGAGCTTTCAGGGGATAAATATATACCTATATTTACAAATGGATATGATTTTAAAACTCTTCAAAAACTAGTTTTCAATAGGAGCGATGCCTTTATTGATTATGAATGTTCGGATGTTTCTAACATTGATGCTTATCAAATTCATATTGAAAAACGAGATGACACAAAGTTCACTAAGGAAGTAATAGAAGTCTTTAAAGCACTTGGAACTTATTCCGATTTTACCTCCTTATACGCGCCAGTTCAAGTTGATGGCATTAATGTAGGCATAATGAGCTTAGATTGTTTTAATAAAACTGACTTTTCAAAAAATTCAAAGAAAATATTGAAATTTTATGCACAGATTATATCAAATTTTTATTCGCAAAAGGTTTTTCATGATAAAGAGACTAAGATGTATGATGATATTGTAACAGCTTTAGTATATGCTATAGAAGTTAAGGACAAGTATACCGAAGGACATGCGCAAAGGGTAAGAGAATATAGTTGTGCCATTGCCACTGAGCTTGGACTCTCAAAACAACAAATAAAGGATATTAGTACTGCAGCTTTATTGCATGACATTGGTAAGATTGGGGTTCCAACAGAAATATTAAATAAGCCAGGTAAACTGACTGAAGATGAGTATAATATTATTAAACTACATCCTATACATGCTAAGACTATTCTAGAGAAGATAAGCGATTTTACGAGCATTGCAAACTTTGCTTATAGTCATCATGAGAATTATGATGGCACAGGATATCCCCAAGGGTTGAGCGGTGATGAAATACCATTTGAGTCACAGATAATACAAGTAGCGGATGCATATGATGCAATGACTTCTGAAAGGGCTTATAGAAAAGCATTGTCTACCTATGAGGCACTGAGCATTATAGAGAAAGAGATGGGCAAACAATTTAATCCGGAAATAGCTAAAGTTGCAATAAGATTATTTTCCATTTAGATTAATTTGACTAGTTAAATTTCAAAGTCTGAGTTATATTAATTTATTTTTAAAATATAGAAAAGATTGTAAAATAACTTGACTTTGTACTATAGTGGTGCTAAGGTTATACTATTAAAGTAGTACAAAACAGAATAGTTGTACATAGTCATAATAATAACAAATAAGAAAGGATAAATGGTTATGAGGAATATAGGTATAAAAAATAAAGACGGATTAACTGAAAAGGAGTTCTTAGATAGCTACATACCAGGCAATTATAAGAGACCATCTAACACGGTGGATATGTTACTTTTTACGGTGGACGATGTACCTGTAGAGGGAAAAGATCCTGATAAAGTACTTAAATTGCTTTTAATAAAAAGGGCAGACCATCCATACCTGAGCTGCTATGCTATTCCAGGAGGTTTTGTACATATCGATGAAGCCCTAAGCACTGCTTGTTACAGGGAATTGAAAGAAGAAACTAATATTGAGAGCGTATATTTTGAACAGTTAAGAACTTTCGGTGATTCAGTACAAAGAGATCCAAGAATGAGGGTCATTTCAATAGCTTATTTGGCCTTAGTTGATAAAACTAATATCAAGGCAATAGCAGGAGATGATGCTACTTATGCACAATGGTTTACGTTAAAAAAAGATTTTATTTCTTCTAATAATTCAGGAATAGAGAGAGTTGATATGTATAATCTAACCTTTGTTTCTGATGACGGCGAGGTTAAAATAGGTTACCTTGTTACTGAGAGATTTGTTAAGAATGGTATTATCTCAATCAAAGTACCTTCTTATGAGCTTCTAGAGTGGAGTAAAGAAGAACTTGCCTTTGATCATATTGATTTGGTATATTGTGCTATTGAAAGATTAGAAAATAAAATAGAATATACACCAATAGCATTTACTCTTTTACCTAAATATTTTACCCTAAGAGAAATCCAAAAGGTTTATGAAGCAGTATTAAATGTAGAAAAACCATTTTCAAGAGCTAATTTCAGAAGAAAGATTAAAAAAATGGTAATAAAGACTGAAAAAGAAAAGTTAACTTCGGGAAGGCCTGCAATTTGCTATATGTTTAATGAAAGTTGGGAACATAGTTTTATTGATGAATAAATAGATAAAGCATCATGGTTATCTAATATTAAAAGAGAGGAAATGATATATATGATAAGTTTAATGATAAATAAAATATTTGATATGCAAAATGAAATAAGGGGGGAAGTAGTTAATTTAACTGACCTACCTAAAGAAAAAACAGCTTTAATAGTTGTAGATATGGTGAATGGATTTGTTCATACAGGAATAATGTCGTCACCGAGAGTTGTAAAAATCATCGATAATGTTGTTGCTATTAACGAAAGAACCTATGGTTATAAGAAGATATTCTTTTTAGAACAACATGATGAAGATTCTACAGAGTTTAAAACTTACGCAAAACATTGTATAAAAAATAGTGAAGAGGCAGAGCTTATACCTTCATTGAATTGTGGTGCTACACTGCATAGAAATACAACAATAATTCATAAGAATAGTACTAATGGATTTCATGCACCAGAATTTAAAATGTGGCTAGATGAAAATGAGGAACAAATCGAAAATTATATTATAGAAGGATGCTCCAGCGATATATGTGTTAAGCATTTTGCAGAAACGTTAAAAACATATTTCAATGAAAAGAATCTTGATAGAAGAATTATTGTGCCAATAGATTCAGTAGAAACTTTTGATTTTGAAACTCATGATGGAGATTTGATGAAAGTTATATCCCTTTGGGAAATGAAGTCCAATGGTATAGAGGTAGTTGATACCATATTATAAGGATATGAAAATAGAAATAACCAAAACCATAGATATTTGAAAATATGAAAAGAATGATAAAACAAAAAAATACGGTTAAGGAGAAAGATGCAAATGGGTAATACAATAAACAATTTTAATATTAAAGATGAAAGAAACCTTTCAATGTTAATGGATTTTTATGAACTAACAATGTCAAATGGATATTTTGTAAATGGGTTGTCAGATACTATTGTGTATTTTGATATGTTTTACAGAAAGAATCCTGATGGAGCAGGTTACTCAATAGTAGCAGGACTTGAGCAACTAATTGATTTTATTAAGAAGCTAAAATTCACTAAGGAAGATGTTGATTACTTAAGAAGCAAAGGAATTCTATCAGAGGAATTTTTACAATACTTATTAACTTTTAAATTTACTGGAGATGTTTATGCAATACCAGAAGGAACGCCAGTATTTCCAAATGAAGCACTTGTAACTGTTAAATCAAAGGTAATTGATGCACAGCTTATTGAAACAATGCTTCTATTAACAATTAACCATCAAAGCTTGATAACTACTAAGGCTAATAGAATTGTTAGAGCTTCACAAGGGAGACCAGTTTTAGAACTAGGAGCAAGAAGGGCACATGGAGCTGACGGAGCTATAATGGGAGCAAGAGCATCTTATATAGGGGGTGTAACTGGTACTGCCACTGTAATGGCAGAAACATTGTTTGGAGTTCCTGCAACTGGCACAATGGCCCATTCTTGGATACAATTATTTGGAGATGAATATAAGGCATTTGAAACCTATGCAAAGACCTACCCAGATTCCTGTACTTTGCTGGTTGATACCTATAACGTACTAAAAAGTGGTATTCCTAACGCTATTAAAGTTTCTAAAAATGTGTTAGAACCAATTGGAATGAGATTAAAAGCAATTAGACTAGATAGTGGTGACCTTGCATACCTTTCAAAAAAAGTAAGAATTATGCTTGACGACGCAGGTCTTATAGACTGTAAGATAGTAGCTTCAAATAGTTTAGATGAATATATAATTACAGATTTACTAAACCAAGATGCTAAAATAGATATATTTGGTGTTGGTGAAAGAATGGTTACTGCTAAATCTGAACCAGTATTTGGAGGGGTTTACAAATTAGTAGCTGTTGAAGAAAATGGAGAAATTTCGCCTAGAATTAAATTAAGTGAAAATGAAGAAAAAATTATTAATCCAGGATACAAAATGATTTGGAGATTATTCGATAAGGATACGAATAAGGCAATTGCGGATGTTATCACATTGGCAGGTGAGGTTATAAATGAAAAAGAACCTTATACGATTTTTGACCCGGTTTCTATATGGAAGAAGAAAAAAATCACCAATTTTTATGCTAAAAAGCTTCAGGTTCCAGTTTTCCTTAAGGGAGAATGCGTATATGAATTACCAACCATAGAAGAAATAAGAACTTATTGTAAAACTCAAGTAGATAGCATATGGGAGGAAGTTAGGAGATTTTCTAATCCTCAAAAATACTATGTAGATTTATCTAAGGAACTTTGGATGGTTAAACAGGAATTAATTCAAAGATATAGAAATTCAGAAGAGAAAAATGAAGTATAGGATACAGAAATAATTTAAAAATTAATATTTAAACATTAAGTTAAACTGAAAGAAGGGGGTTCACCTAAATGAACTCCCTTCTAATATATAGCATATCTAATTTTGAACTAAGTAGAGTCATAATAAAATTTTATGAAAAATATGCTAGATTAATTATATCTTTTGAACGTCTATGATTCCAAAGTAAGTCTAAATTTATCTCTCGACGCTCCCCATAGGTGGAGACCGAAATATAATATATACTACTTTTAGGATCCAGCTTCAAGCCAGTGATAGTCATCCAATGCCAAGCATATTCTTTAAATTCCACTATTGGATGTTTAAGAACTAGGATGGCAATGGGAAGTCTTTGAGATAAAGCTTTAGAAATAAAGTTTATAGCCTCTTTAATACTAGCAGCTTTATCATCTAAAATATGAGGAACTAAAGATACGCCTCTTTCTTTAGAAAAAGCCAGAACACTATCTGTAAATTTATGAACAGAGGTAAGTCCAAAGATCCCTGGCTTTACGTATTTTCGGATTTCAACCATATGCGCAATGAAATCCACTTTACTTACAATACCTATATAAGGATATAATGTATTATATTTACCAGGAAAGTACTGAGATAAATAAGCAGTTATATTTGCAGCAGCAACAGGTCCACAACCGCTAAGTTTATTAAATTTCTTTGGAAACCAGTACTGACTGCCACCGCAATATGAAATTTCTGAGTCATATATATTAAATTGAATTTCTTCAAGGTTAGTATAGTTAGGTGTAATGGAAGTCTTCATGGTTATCACCCCTTTATATAATTTTTAATTAACTTTGGATGGAATTTTAATAATTAAGATTAATTTTAGTTATTATCTAATATACTATAGTTCTTTTTAGGTGTATACAAGGTAAATATGTCATATATATAATATTATAAAAGAGGGATTTTGGAACTATGTATAGAAAATTATAGATGGATTTAGTAAAAGAAGTAAAGGGGGAATGCAAATATGGGATTATTTAATTTTATAAAAAATCAATTTATTGAAGTAATAGAATGGACGGATAATACTACAGATACAATGGTATATAGATTTCCAGTAGAGAACAAAGAGATAAAAATGGGAGCGCAATTAACTGTAAGAGAATCTCAACTTGCGGTATTTGTTAATGAAGGCGTTATAGCAGACGTATTCTATCCAGGCAGATATACTTTATCTACTGAAAATATGCCTATAATTACTAAGCTTAAATCATGGAAGTTTGGCTTTAATTCTCCGTTTATGGCAGAAGTGTATTTTGTTAATTCTAAACAATTTACAGATCAGAAATGGGGTACTTCAAATCCTATAATGATGCGTGATAAGGAATTTGGTATGCTAAGATTAAGAGGATATGGGATTTACTCATATAGAGTTACTAGTGCTGAAATATTTTTAAAAGAGGTTTTCGGAACTAATCAGCAGTTTGATACTGAAAGCATTTCAGGACAATTAAAACGTACTATTCTATCAGGTATTACAGATTTATTAGGTGAAGCCAAAATACCTGCACTTGACCTTGCTATGAATTATGATGAGTTAAGCGAGCAAGCTAAAAACAAATTACAACCTAAATTTTATGAATTTGGATTTGAGCTTAAAACTTTAATAATAGAAAATTTATCTCTTCCTGAAGAAGTTGAAAAAGTTATGGACAAGAGAACTTCTATGGGAGTGCTTGGAAATCTAAATCAATACACTCAGTATCAGGTAGCAGAATCAATAAGAGATGTGGCTCAAAATACTGGCATTGGTGGTGCAGGAGTTTCTATAGGAGCTGGAGCCGCTATTGGAAATATTATGGCAGAGTCACTAAAAGGAAATTCTTCTTCGCAAAATACTTCTGCAAATAGTACAATTGAATGTCCAAGCTGCCATGCACAGGTGATAAACAATCATAAATTTTGCCCAGAGTGTGGAAAACCATTAGAATTAAAGAATAAATGTAATAAATGTGGAGCAGATATAGATAGTGGTGTAAAATTTTGTCCAGAATGTGGTTGTTCTCAAAATTTAGAAAAATTCTGCTCAAAGTGCAGCGCTAAATTGTCTCCAAATGCTAAGTTCTGTCCAGAATGTGGAGAGGCAAATACTTAGAATCAAAAATATATTACCAGAGAAATATAATAACATAATCACAGTTTATTAAGAAAGGTATTAGGGGGAGATTATATGGAGGAAACACCTTGTGCTGAAAGTAGTAATACTAAACAGGAACAAACAGAACGTTTTCTTTGCCCATCCTGTGGCGGTAACATGGTATTTGAGCCTAAAAAGCAAAAATTAATCTGTTTATATTGTTCGAATGAAAGTGAAGTTAATTTCGAAAAAGCAAATATAATAGAAAATGATTTTCTTAGCGCAGAGGATAGTAGTAATAAGAATTGGGGAAATGAAAAAAGGATAATTAAGTGTGAGAGCTGTGGTGCTGGGACAATACTTGATGAAAATAGCACAGCGCAGTTTTGTGCTTTTTGTGGTTCGTCACATATAATAAAAACAGAAGAAGCAGCAGGTATAGTACCTGAGTCACTAATACCCTTTGTTATATCCAAAGATAAAGCGGGGGAATTATTTTTAAACTGGATTAAAAAATTGTTTTTTGCTCCTAGAGCACTTAAATCTAGTTATAACATGAACAAAATGAATGGTATATATATACCTTTTTGGACATATGATAGTGAGACATTTTCAGATTATACTGCAGAAAGGGGCACCTACTACTATGTAACTGAAACTGAATGGGTTGGTCAGGGTGCTGAAAGAAAGCAGGTTACAAAGCAGGTTAGAAAAACATCATGGAGTTATGTAAGTGGTGATTATTCTAAGTTCTTCGATGATATATTAATAAATGCTTCTGCGCAAATTAATAAGCATATAATAAGTAAACTTGAACCCTTTAATCTAACTGAGCTGGTGCAGTATAAACCAGAATTTTTATCAGGATTTTTGGCTGAAAGTTATAGCATAGATTTAAAATCAGGTTGGAAAATAGCTGAGGAAAAAATAGAAAGTGATTTAAGGGGTGAGATTAGGCAACATATAGGTGGAGATGAAGTAAGAAACTTAAGTTTTTCGACTTCATATGATGCTATAAAATTTAAGCATATTTTGCTACCCATATGGATTTCCGCGTATATTTATAAAACTAAAGTATACAGATTCATGATAAACGGTCAAACCGGTGAAGTTGATGGAGAATCTCCAGTAAGTATTATAAAGGTAATGTTACTGGTTTTAGCTATTTTAGCTGTGGTTGGAGGAGCATATTTCTATTTTTCAAAGAAATAGGTTAACTCCTATTTCCTAAATAAGCTTTGTGAAAAAACTAAACTGCAAATAAAAAAGAGCTAACTTACCTAGAAAAAATCTTGGTAAGTTAGCTCTTTTATTTTCATAATATTAGATGTAATACTATTTTTCTTTACTCCAATCAATATAAACAACAGGCTTAATTAAATCCCTTGGCTTGTCTCTCATAACGTAAAACGCTTCTTCAAGCTTATGAAAGTCATAATACCTATGAGTAATCATTTTGCCTGGTTTAATACGTCCATAACGAATCATATTAAGAAGACGTTCCATACGAATACGTCCACCCTCGCAAAGATCACCACGTATGGTTTTACCTGCCATGCCTCGACCAAAGGCTAAAGTAGGAATTGGTAAATATTCTGAGCCGGTAAAATAGTTGATGTTTGCGATGTTTCCACCACCAAAACGCGTCATTGCAATTGCTAAACCAAAGGTTTCAGCATCGCCACCTGCGATGATAGTTGCATCAGTTCCTCGTCCACCAGTAAGAGCAAGAACCTGTTTGGCAATATTACCTTCTTTGTAGCTGATAATATCTGTTGCACCGTATTCTTTAGCTAAAGCTACACAATTAGGACGGGTGCCTACTGCAAAAATACGACCAGCACCACGAAGTTTAGCTCCTGCAATTGCCATTAGACCAACAGGACCAATACCAATAACACAAACACAATCACCGAATTTAATGTCAGCCAATTCAGCACCATTAAAACCTGTAGTAACCATGTCAACGGTCATAATAGCATCATCAACAGAAACGTCGTCAGGTAGCATAGCAAGGTTATTATCCGCATCATTTACCATGAAGAATTCAGCAAAGACTCCATCTCTTGATCCAGACAACATAAGACTGGAGAATGGACCGCTAGAGTGCTTAAAATTATGTTCTTGAACTCCTCGTGAGCGCCAATCAGGGGTTATAGCTGGAATAACAACTTTGTCGCCTACCTTAAATTCTTTTACCAAATTACCAATTTCAACAATTTCACCAAGTGCTTCATGTCCAAGCACAAAACCAGAGGGTTTTAGTGCACCACCCTCAAAGGCAGTGTGAACATCTGATGAACAGGGCGCAATTGCAGTGGGACGAATAATTGCGTCATATGGTCCTGCAATAGGTCTTTCTTTATCTATCCAAGCAATTTTATTCGGCTCTATTAAAGCTAATGCTTTCATAATATAGTCCTTCTTTCAATATTTTTTATCAATACCGCTATTGTACAACTTTGGTATAATAATAGCAATTATGACATATTATAAAAGAAAGAACTTCATTTTATGTTACAAATTAGGATATTGTTAGCCTTTAAGTCTTATGAGCTTAAAGGCTATTAATTTTACATGTTTTTAGCATTAATGGATATGTATAATGATTTGGAGTATAATAATCTAAATACAAATAATCATAATAGTTAAATTATAAAGGGAGTGATTAAGTTGATTAAGCTTGTATTAATAAGACATGGTGAAAGCCTTTGGAATAAAGAAAACAGATTTACTGGTTGGACAGATGTAGATTTATCAGAGAATGGTTTAATTGAGGCGAGGAGAGCAGGTACAATACTAAAACAAAATGGCTATACCTTTGACATAGCCTATACTTCTGTACTAAAAAGGGCAATTAGAACTCTTTGGATTGCACTTCATGAGATGGATTTGATGTGGATTCCTGTATATAAGTCATGGAAGCTAAATGAAAGACATTACGGAGCCTTGCAGGGTTTAAATAAGGCAGAAACTGCAAAAAAATATGGAGATGAACAAGTTCACAAATGGAGAAGATATGTAGATGTAAGACCACCAGAACTTTTGAAAACTGATGACAGATATCCAGGCAAGGAGTTAAAATATAGTGAATTAAGAGAAGAACAGATACCTACAACTGAGAATTTAGAGGATACTATAAAGAGGGTAATGGAGGAATGGTTCCAGGAAATAGCACCCAAAATTAAACAAGGTAAAAAGGTTATAATTTCTGCACATGGAAATACACTAAGAGCATTAGTAAAATATCTGGATAATATATCCAGTGACAATATTGTAAATTTGAATATACCTACAGGTATTCCACTTGTATATGAACTAGATGATAATTTGAAGCCTGCTAGGCACTATTATTTAGAGCTAGAAGGTGAATTGCCTCAAGATTCTATTCCAAAAACATTTGCGGAATAAAACAATTGGCGAAAGATAATCACGAAAAACTGCTGAAATATTTAAATATATTTCAGCAGTTTTTCTGGTTTAAATATAAAACTCATTTAATGACATTATAATATAAATGTATTATTTTAAATTAGCTAATAAGCTTTTAATATCAACAGTTTTTGTTAACATACCATTTTGTTTTAGAAAATCTTGAGTTTTAGTAAGTTCTGATATATCCTTTTCTGTGATTTCAGGACTAAAGTCATATAAGCCATACATACCCTTAACCTGATCCAATGTAAGCTTTGTCTCATCTGCAGTTATTTGATAAGTTTCATCTCCATTATCTTTCATAAATTGTAGGCTTTTCTCATGAACTGCAAGATATCTTTTTGCTATATCAGGATATTTTTCTAAAAACTTTCCACTGGCTGCTATTACAATAGTTGCATCTAAAATTCCTTCACCAGTTGTTAATATTCGTGCTCCATTTTTCTGAGCATTAGCAACCGAAGGACCTGCCACAAGAGCTGCATCTACTTTTCCGGCTAGAAGAGCTGATACACTAGCGGGAATAGCCATGTTGCTGAATTGTACATCCGAGGCTTTTAAATTATCTTTTGCAAGTGCCCCAAGAAGTAATTGATGAAGTATTGTTCCCTTAGGACCAACTACCTTTTTTCCTTTAAGATCAGCAATAGTTTTTATAGCTGGATCCTTTACCATTATTGTAAATGCTTTTGGAGCCCTGCTATATATGCCAATAATTTTAATATCAACTCCATTGGCCCCTGCAAGAATCACTGAAGTTGCACCGATTGCATTACAAAAATCTAGGGAACCAGATGCAAGTGCCTCTGTCATCTTAGAACCTTCCGTTATTTCTGGATATTTGATATTAATATTATCTTTAGAAAATTCATTTTCAAATAGCTGTTTTTTCTTTTCAATTATAGAGGGTACGTTTAGTGGAGCTTTTACATAGGAAATATTAATTACCTTAGGGTTCTCTACTTTTGCCACAGTGGTTGTTGCTTTTGGTGTATTGGCAGTCCCTTTTGGTGCACAGCCAGCAAAAGAAGCTAAAATAATCAAGGCACTTACTATAAAAATTGTTTTTTTATAAAAATTCATTTTGTTCCTCCTCAAGTAGTTTATTAAAAATATTTAGAACTTGTTTTTTATGATGAAAAAATTCTAGACTGCTAGCATCTCTGTAATAATCCATACTAACAGGTATTTCTTTTATTATGCTACCCGTATCCATTACAACAATTTTTTGACCTAGGGATATAGCTTCTTCAATATCATGAGTTACAAATAAGATTGTCTTACCACTTTTTAAAAAGATATTTATTAATTCATTTTGTAGCTTTTTTCTATTAAATGCATCAAGTGCTCCCAAGGGCTCATCCATAAGTATTATTTGTGGTTCATAACATAGGGTTCTTCCAAGGGAAGTTCTTTGAGCCATACCTCCTGAAATTTGTGAGGGATACGCCTTTCTAAAATCATAAAGACCTAGTAGCTTTAAATAAGTAGATACTTTTTCTGAAACATAGTTTTTATCCTTACAGCTAATAAGAGAAAAAGCCATGTTCTCTTCCACAGTAAGCCAAGGCATAAGCCTAGGTTCTTGAAATACTATAGATACTTTATTCTTTTCACTTCCAATTGAATTAGTTAATTCAATTGTACCTTCACTCTTATCCTCAAGACCGCAGAGCAATTTTAATAGGGTTGTTTTTCCACAGCCACTTTTGCCAACTATTGTTATAAAGCTTCCATCTGCCACAGTTAAATCAATATTTTTTAAAGCTTGAATTTTTTTATTTCCAATTTCATATGTCTTGGACAGATTTTTTATTATTAGGCCCGCCATAGTCTATTCCCTTTCCGTCTGAACTCATTATATTTCTTGTTATTTTAATAAAACAGTAATCAATAAAATAACCTAAAATTCCTATAGATAATATGCCGACAATAACAATATCAGGTCTTGATAGCTGCTCCGCATCTATTATCATGTATCCAATTCCAGAAGAAGCCGCTATAAGTTCAGCGCCCATGAGTGACCTCCAACTGTAACCAAGTCCAAGTTGAATTCCTGTTATTATTGAAGGAATTGCTTGAGGGAAGATAATTTTAAAAAAGTTATCCCTTTTGCTAAAGTGAAATATTTCTCCAACCTCAAGAAGCTTTTTATCATAATTTGTAACGCCATTCAAGGTATTCGAAAAAATTGGAAAAAATGTTGCTAAAAAAATTACAACAAATTTTGAAGCCTCACCTATGCCGAGCCATAATATTAATATTGGTATCATGGCAATAGGAGGGATGTGTCTCATAAATTCCAGAAAAGGCTCTACATAAGGCATTACCTTTGGGTTACTTCCTAAAAATATTGCTAGTGGAAAAGCAAAGGCAAAAGTTATTGTAAACCCAACAATAACTCTTGCAAAGCTTACCGTTAAATTTTTAAGTAGTGCGCCTGATCTAAGCAATTCATATGCCGTAGCTAAAACTATTTTGGGAGACGGAATTATATAACTGTTAAATACATGTATCTTATCTACGATAACCCATACTATTATTATGACTAATGGGATAATTAATCCTTTTATTTTTTTCATTTATATAGTTCCCTTTCGTACTGTATTATAATAAAATGCAAATAAAAAAAGCTCTCCAAATGGAAAGCATAATATAACAAAACCTTAGTTAATAAAATCTGGATAGTTTGTATATCTTCTTTCCTTTCAGATCAGAATAAGTCTTTTCTGTTAGGTTTATTGTATTATTTTCAAATAAAAAAAGAATAAAGTGATCCATTTTCATAGAGATAAGAAATATTGTCATATTGCTATATATTACCACAGTAGCCACATGCTTTCAAGTATTATAGTAAGGTTGCAAATTGCAATTAATATAACAATTATCTGTGTTTGCAACCATAGTATGGTCGTAAATATAGGCTTTAAAATTATGTTATTTTCTTTTTGAATATATAATTAGCTTCCAATTAGTATTAGATAGTGTTTAATATACAAAATATTCAGTTTAATTAAGCGAAATGGTTGATATTTGAGTATAATAGTGGTACGGTATACACATATTATGATATATCCATAGTATAACAGGATGGATTTATGAACGTAATTAACAAACTACTAATTCGAAAAAATTAAAATGGAGGTGCAATATGACAGATTCAAAAAATAAATTAGAAAATACAGTAGATAAAGTTGTTGGAAAAACCAAGGAGGCTGTTGGAAAAGCCACCGGTAACCAAGAGACAGAACTTAAAGGCAAGCTTCAATACCAAAAGGGAGCCATAAATGATAAGGTTGGCAACGTTAAGGAAAAGGTTGTAGAAAAGATAAATGATGCTACAGATGAAAATGAAGAGGACAAAGGGAACTATTAGTCCTTGTTTCAGATAAAGATTTCTCATAGATAAAAATATATGAAAAAGCCTATTTTTTAATTTACTTAGTAATTAAAGATATAGGCTTTTTTATTATCTTTACTTAAATATACAAAAAGCTTAAAATTAGTGTAGATAAAGTTTGAATTATTATTAGATGAATTTTGAATTACTATTTTCGAAGGGGGAGTAAAAGTATTGAACTCCATACTAAAAAACATACAAGAAGCAGTAATTAAATATGCAAATATTATATCCCAAATTCTACAGGTAGAGGTTGAAATAGTAGATGCTAATTTAATTAGAATAGCAGGAACAGGCATTTACAGTGATAAAATCGATGTAGATATTTCAAAAGAGGGATACGTTTATAAAAAAGTTTTAAAATCTGGAGAATCTCAGATTATATATGATCCAGGAAAAGATAAACTTTGCATACCTTGTCCTAAAAGAGATTTCTGTGTTGAAGAGTTTGAAATGAGTACACCTATAAAGTTGAATGAGGATACTATTGGCGTCATTGGGTTAATATGCATTAATAACAATCAAAAGAAGCACCTAATGGCTAATTTTGATGTATATATGGCTTTCCTGCAACAAATTTCTGAGTTTATAAGTAGCACGGCCTATGAAAAAAGAGAGAAAATGAGAACACAGAGTTTGCTACAACTACTTAATTTTGTTGTTGATAAAACAGAGCAAGGTGTAATTATACTAAACAAAGACAATTGTATTACCCATATAAATGAAAATGGATTAAAAGAATTAAATTTAGCAGGAAATTTTAAGAATCACAGTGTACAAATTAAGATAAGCGGTGATAATGTTTTTGATCTTCAGGAATATGAACTAATGGTAGATAAAGAGGTTTTCACTGTGGTTGGTAGCCTACATCCTATAAAATTCAATGAAGCACAATATGATAGAATGTTTTTCTTTCAAGATGCCAAAAAGTTTAAAGAGAAGATATCAAATTTTGCTGCCTTTAATAAGGTAATAAAAAGTAAGGATATTTTTGGTAGATCAAAACAAATTCAAAAATTAAAGCAAGATGTTAAGAAAATTGCTATTTCTACATCTACAGTACTTATAACCGGAGAAAGCGGTACTGGAAAAGAATTGTTTGCAAGGGCTATACATGATGAAAGTAATAGAAAAGACAAGCCTTTTATTGCAATCAATTGTGGAGCTATCCCAGATATGCTACTTGAAAGTGAACTTTTTGGATATGCAAAAGGGGCCTTTACAGGGGCAGATCCTATGGGCAAAATGGGCAAGTTTGAATTTGCAAATAAAGGTACTATATTATTAGATGAGATAGGGGATATGCCTCTTTACCTCCAGACTAAACTATTAAGGGTGCTACAAGAAAGAACCATTGTGAGAATAGGTTCAAATAAAATTATAGATATCGACGTTAGGGTGATTGCAGCAACAAATAAAGATTTAGTAAAGGCTATAAAAGAAAATGAATTCAGAGAGGATTTATACTATAGACTAAATGTAATACCTTTTGAAATACCTCCTTTAAGAGAAAGAAAGGAAGATATAAAATTACTTATAGAAACCTTTATTGAAAAATATTGCAAATTATTCAATAAAAATTTTTTGGATATAAAATTGGGAGAGAACATATGGAATATATTTTATAACTATGAATGGCCTGGTAATGTACGGGAACTGGAGAATACTGTAGAATATATTATTAATATGATGGGCACAGATGGCATAATAACAAAAGAAATCTTGCCTAAAAGTATTTTTATTAAGAAAACAAATATTTTTGATAATGAGGGGGAGATATTTACACTAAAGTATCTTGAAAAAAACGCAATAAAAAATGCGCTGGAGAAATACGGCACAACCACTGAAGGCAAAAAAAAGGCAGCTATGAAGCTAGGAATAGGAATAGCAACACTATATCGAAAAATAGAAGAATATAATTTATCAAAATGATAAATATCAATTCATTAACACTTTGAATGATTGAAAATTCACAAAAAAAATAGTTTTATCATAATGATAATTTTTATCATTATGATAAAAATTCTATAAGTTTTTAAATAAAAGATTAGAATAATCGTTGGTAGTGGCTATTTTTTCATTATTGAGTTTTGGCATAATTATTGCTTGCTATATTATTGATAGGATAGTTTTTGTGATACTCAAAAAAATTATGAAAATAGAAATTAAATTAGTCTTAATTATATATATATTTGAGGGGGAAGTTAAATGAGTGATAAGATGCGTCCCATTTCTTTTGAAAGAATGCTTATGTGGATTACTAGTGAATTAAAAGAAAAAGATTCGATTTTTGGAATTCAAAAAAGTAAATTCTATAATAACAAAAGTGGAAAATATATTAAGATGTTTGGTGAAAAGCTATCATCTCCTCTGGGACCTGCAGCAGGTCCAAATTCTCAATTAGCACAAAATATTGTTTCCTCATATTTAACAGGATCACGTTTTATTGAATTAAAAACAGTACAAATTATAGATGGTGAAGATATAACCGTTGCTAAACCTTGTATAAATGCGCAAGATGAGTGCTACAACGTGGAGTGGTCCACTGAACTTACAGTGCCAGAGGCTTACGACGAGTATGTGAAGGCTTGGTTTTTAATTCATGTTTTGATGAAAGAACTTAAACTTAGCCCTGAAAAAGACTTTATGTTTAATATGAGTGTAGGCTATGATTTGGCAGGTATTAAGTCACTCAAAATTGATGCTTATATTGAAGGAATGCGTAATGCATCTACTACGGGAATTTGGAAGGAATGCAAGGCAGTAATTCTATCTCATATTGATATATTCCATAATTTTAATGAAGAAGATTTGGGAAAGATTTCTCCCGTTATCTGTTCATCTATTACATTATCCACATTACATGGATGCCCTCCAGCAGAAATTGAGAGGATTTCAAATTATTTTCTTAAAGAAAAAAGCTTGCATACTTATATAAAAATGAACCCTACTATTTTGGGCGAAAAGTTTGTCAGGGGTACTTTAGATGAGATGGGCTATGAATATATACATATCAATGCACACCATTTCGTGAATGATTTACAGTTCGGTGATGGAATAGCTATGTTAAAACGTCTGAAAATCTTAGCAAAGGGACTTAATTTAGAAGTGGGAGTAAAATTAACCAATACACTACCTTCTAAAATTGAAAACAATGAATTGCCAGGGGAAGAAATGTACATGTCAGGTCGTTCACTTTATCCTCTTTCAATTACACTAGCAAGCAAACTTGCTAGAGAATTTGATGGAGACCTTCTAATTTCTTATTCAGGGGGTGCCGATGCATTTAATGTTGAAAAGATTTTAGCTACTGGTATTCAGCCAATTACAATTGCAACTACAATTTTAAAACCAGGTGGTTACGCACGAATAACTCAAATGGCCCAAAAGGTAGAGAACCAGCTTAAAAGTGATCTCTCTAAAATTGATATAGAACTATTAGAAAACCTTGCTAAGGTCGCTATTAGGGACAAGCATCATAAAAAAGAGCTACGTACTGTAGGCAACAGAAAACTTTTATCGAAGCTTTCACTTTATGATTGTGCCGTAGCACCTTGCAGTATTGGATGTCCTATTAACCAACAGATTCCAGAATATGTGGCTCTAGTTAAGGAAAAGAAATATGATGAGGCTTTTTCTATAATTGCAAAAGATAATGCATCTCCTGCCATTACAGGAACTATATGCGATCACCAGTGCCAGTATAAATGCACAAGGCTTGATTATGATGAATCCATTTTGATAAGGGATATGAAAAAAATTGCAGTTATTAATGCACAAGATAAATATATAGCAGCTATTATTCCAGCAGAAATAAAAAGTGGTAAAAAAGTTGTAATTATAGGAGCAGGTCCTGCAGGGCTTTCAGTAGCACTATACCTTAGAAGAAATGGAGTAGAGGTAACTGTAAAAGATAAAAAGCATGAAGCCTATGGAATTGTTAAGCATGTTATTCCAGAATTTAGAATTCCATCTGAGATGATTGATAAGGACTTTGAAATGGTTAAAAGTCATGGCGTAAAATTTGAATTAGGTGTATCTGAGAATTTCAATATTGAGGAGCTTAAAAAACAATATGATTATGTAGTAATTGCCATAGGAGCAGAAAAACCAGGTGAGTTAAAGCTTGCCAAGGGGGAAAGTAAAACCCTAAATGCTATTTCTTTTCTTGGATACTTTAAAGAAAAGAAAGGCAATGTATCCCTTGGAAAACATGTATGTGTTATAGGCGGGGGAGATATTGCAATGGATACAGCTCGCGCAGCTAAAAGAACTATAGGAGTTGAAACTGTTTCAATTGTTTATAGAAGAACAAAACAATATATGCCGGCGGATGGTGAGGAAATTCACGCTGCACTATCTGATGGAATTATTTTCAAAGAGCTTCTTGCACCAAGTGCAATTACTGAGGGTAAACTTATTTGCGCTGAAATGGTTTTAGGGGATAGGGATGCATCAGGTCGTAGAAGTCCCGTTTCTACTGGTAAAACAATAACGCTAGATGCAGATTCAGTTATAGTAGCTGTAGGAGAACAGGTTGATAGTGAATTAATGAAAAAAGTAGGAATTGAAATTGATTCTAAGGGTTTCCCAAAGGTAAGTAAAACCCTTGAAACAAACATCTCTAATGTTTATGTTGCAGGTGATGTTAAAAGAGGACCAGCTACCATAGTTAAAGCTATGGCAGATGGAAAAGTGATTTCTAAAGATATTCTATCAAAGCTAGGTTTAAGTGTGGATTTTGATAAAAAGGTTATTGTTGATAGGGAGGAAAGTGTTCTATATAGTAAAAAAGGCATCCTAAAGGACCCAATTCTTAATGAGAATGAGGGAGAAAGGTGCCTAGCTTGTGATAAGATTTGTGAATTATGCGTGGATGTTTGTCCTAATAGAGCAAATGTTGTAATTAGTGTAGAGAAGGGTTTCAATTCTACTCATCAAATTATTCATTTAGATGGCATGTGCAATGAATGTGGTAACTGTGGTATTTTCTGTCCACATGATGGCAATCCCTACAAGGATAAAATAACTGTTTTCTGGAGTGAAAAAGATTTTGTAGATAGCACTAATAAGGGATTTCTGGTAAAAAATAAGAAAAGCAATATTTGCAAGGTTAGAACCGAAGAGGGCAATGTTGTAGACTATACTTTAGGACAAGAAAATGTTATATCAAAAGAAATGGAAAGTATGATTGTTAGTGTTATAAATAGTTATAGTTATATGTTGTAGTTTTAAAATCTAAACTTTGACTGGAGGAAAATGAATGTTATTGATTGGAAACGGTAAAGTTATCACAAGAGATGACGCAAAACCTATTATTGATAATGGTTGCATTGCTGTAGAAGGCAATAAAATCCTTGAAATTGGTTTAACTAAAGACCTTAAAGCAAAATACAGTAGGGCAATGTTTATGGATGCAAAAGGACGACTTATTATGCCAGGATTTATTAATACTCATATGCACTATTATAGTACCTTTGCTAGGGGCATGGCCAATGATAGCCCCTCTGCTACAAAATTTTCTGATATTCTAAAAGGCTTATGGTGGAGACTTGATAAAACCTTAACCCTAGAGGATATTTATTACAGTGCAATAGGGCCGATGATTGATGGAGTAAAAAATGGTGTAACAACTGTTTTTGATCACCATGCCAGTCCCTTTGCAATTACAGGAAGTTTGTTTAAAATTGCAGAGGCTGCAGAGTCCATAGGAATTCGTAGTAACTTGTGTTACGAAACCTCAGATCGAGATGGTGAAAAAATTGCTCTTGAAGGAATTGCTGAAAATGTAGATTTTATAAAACATTGCAATAAAAAGAATGATGATATGCTTAAAGGGATGTTTGGACTTCATGCTTCTATGACAATTTCGGATTCGACCTTGGGAAAATGTATGGATTCTATTTCGGGGTTAGATGCCGGTTTTCATGTTCATACAGCGGAAGGTATTGAAGATGTAGAAGACTCTAAAGCGAAGTATGGCATGGGAATTGTGGAGAGATGGAATAAGGCAGGCGTTCTATCTCCTAAAACCATAGCAGTGCATTGTATTCACATATCAGATAAAGAAATGGATATGATTAAAGATAAAGATGCAATAGTTGTTCATAACCCTGAATCTAATATGGGAAATGCTGTGGGAGCCTCTCCAATACTTGAAATGCACAAAAAAGGTATTCTTCTTGGCCTTGGCACAGATGGATATACTAGTGACATGATGGAATCTTACAAGGTTGGAAATATTATTCACAAACATGTGAAAGGTGATTCTACTGTAGCTTGGGGAGAAATTCCTGAAATGTTGTTCCAAAATAACAGGGAAATTACTGAGAGATTTATTTCAAACCCTGTTGGTATTTTAAAAGAGGGAGCACTGGCAGATATTATCATTGTGGACTATAATCCCCCAACACCAATAAATGAAAATAATATTAATAGTCATTTGTTATTTGGTATTAATGGACGTTTTGTAGATACAACCATTATAAATGGTAAAGTAGTTATGGAAGATAGAAAGCTTGTAAGCATTGACGAAGAAAAGCTTATGGCAAAAAGTCGAGAGCTAGCAAGTGATGTTTGGAGCCGCTTTTAACAAAGGAACTAGTTGATAGATACATGATAAATTGTAAAAAATCTAAAGAAAATAGAGGCGAAAACATGAAAAAAATCAAACATTTGAAATGTTCCAAATGTGGAGCAGTAGCACGCGAAGAAGTTATGTATAATTGTCCCCACTGTGGCACTTCCGGCACTCTTGATGTTATTTATAATATGGATTTGATTAAGAAGGAACTAACTAAAGAATATTTAAAGGAAAATAAGGACCCTAATATATGGAGATACCTTCCAATCCTTCCTTTAGAGGGATTAACAGGAGCGGCACCGCTTCAAATAGGAATGTCGCCACTATATAAATCTAGTAGACTTGAAAAACTTCTAAATATAAAAAATGTTTATGTAAAAGATGAAGGAAGGAATCCTACTGCCTCCTTTAAGGACAGAGCTTCAGCAGTAGGTATTGCAAAAGCTATAGAACTTAAAAAAGATGTAATATGTGCGGCCTCCACAGGAAATGCAGCATCTTCAGTATCTGGATTTGCAGCATGCATGGGAATTGAAAATTATATTTTTGTTCCTGAGGCAATTCCAGAAGGAAAGCTTGCACAACTTTTAGTATTTGGAAGCAAGGTAATCCTAGTAGATGGAGATTATGACACAGCCTTTGACTTTTGCCTAGAGGCCGTAGATCATTTTGGATGGTATAACAGAAGTTGCGCTATTAATCCATATTTAGTTGAAGGTAAGAAAACTGCAGCTTTTGAAATATGTGAGCAGCTAGATTTTAAAGTTCCTGATAAGGTAATTATGTCTGTTGGGGATGGTTGCTCTATTGCTGGAGTTTGGAAGGGTTTTAAGGAATTCTATGAACTAGGATTAATTGATAAGCTACCGGTAATGGTATCAGTACAAGCTGAGGGATCAAATCCCGTAAATAGAGCTTACACAAACAATAAATTTGAATTTGACTATATAGCTCCAGTAACAATAGCAGATAGTATTTCCGTGGGAATACCAAGAAATGGGTATAAGGCACTTAATGCCTTAAATGAAAGTAAGGGAATTGCAGTAGATGTAAGTGATAAAGAAATATTGAATGCCATGACAGTTCTCGCAAGACATACAGGAGTATTTGGCGAACCTGCAGGTGTAACAGCCTTTGCAGGACTTATGAAACTAGCAAGTCAGGGAGCTATAGGTAAAGATGAGAGTGTAGCATTTATTGTTTCAGGTAGTGGCTTAAAGGATGTAAAATCTGCTCAAATGGCTGTTACAAAGCCAGTAAAAATTAAGCCAGAGCTAGATTTACTTATAAAATATTTCGAAGAAAACAAATAATATTATATATAAATTGAGGAGGGTTTTAAGTGCATAAATTAATAGACTTAACAATCAATGAGGAACAACTTAAAAAAACTGTAGAAAGTGCTAAAGAAAGAAATGTTATTATCCCAACTTTAGCTCAGATGAAGGACCCAAACAAGATACCTGCAGAAATTAAAGAAAAATTAAAAACTACTGGTTTATGGGATATTGATCCAGTTAATTTGTTCAGAATTTCTTGGAAAAATCAACCTGTAAAAGAAGGCGGATTATATAATGATCTACCAAACTATATAGAAATTCCATCTGAAATATCAGGTGTTAAAGCAAGAATTTTCGCTATGGTTGGAAAGTATTTTCCAGTTGGATGTCATAAGGTTGGAGCAAGTTTTGCTTGCCTAGTTCCACGTTTAGTTACTGGACAATTTGATCCTACTTTTCATGAAGCAGTTTGGCCATCAACAGGTAATTATTGTCGTGGCGGAGCATACAACTCTGCATTACTTGGATGCAAAGCTGTTGCTATATTACCTGAGAATATGAGCAAAGAGCGTTTTGACTGGCTTTCAAAAGTAGCCGGAGAAGTTATTGCAACTCCTGGTTGTGAAAGTAATGTAAAAGAAATTTATGATAAAACATGGGAACTAAGAGAAACTAGAGATAATGTTGTTATATTTAACCAGTTTGGTGAACTAGGTAATCATTTATGGCATTATGAAGTAACTGGTAATGCAATGAACGATGTTTTTAAAGCGGAAGCCGGTCCGAAAGGGAAATTTGCAGGTGTATGTTTAACTTCAGGTTCTGCAGGCACACTTGGAAGTGCAGACTTTATAAAAGATCAACACCCAAATGCTAAAATTGCAGTTGGTGAAGCGCTTCAATGTCCAACACTATTAAATAATGGCTTTGGAGATCATAGAATTGAAGGTATTGGTGACAAACATATTCCTTGGATTCATAATGTTCGCAATACAGATATGGTTGTTGCTATTGATGATAATGATGCACTAGCTATGTTTAAATTATTTAATGAACCAGCTGGCAAGGCATATTTGAAAGAGCAAGGCATATCAGAAGATTTAATTGAAAATCTTTCAAATGTTGGTATATCTGGTGCCGCAAATATTCTAACTTGTATTAAATTTGCTAAATACTATGAGTTAACAGAGAATGATATTGTAATGACTGTACTTACAGATTCAGCAGAAATGTATGGATCAAGACTGGCAGAGATGAAAGCAGAAAGAGGCAGAGATTATTCAGAAGTTGATGCAGCAATAGACCATAACAGAAGTGTTTTAGGTGTTAGAATTGATAGTATGGAAGAGTTAACTTACCAAAGTAAAAAACGAATTCATAACCTTAAGTACTACACTTGGATTGAACAACAAAAGTACGATTTAGATGAGTTAAATGCACAATGGTATGACTATGATAATTATTGGGGTAAATTACATCAAATGGCACCAGAACTGGACAAACTTATTGAACAGTTTAATGAAAGAACTGGACTTATAAAGACAAAATAACCCATAAAATAGAAGCTAGTGCTTAGGTGCATTAGCTTCTATTTTTTTATAAAAAGTTACTAGTATATCCCTTTGATTACAGAAAATATAGACAAGCCAACATAATTTCATTATAATAAGGTTTATTTGTCAATAAAAATAGTATGTAGTTTTATGGGGGGCAGGATTTAAATGAATTATTTTATATTCATATTAATAAATATTATATTACCAATATTTATACAAATTATTTTAGGGTATGTAGTTAAGAAATTTACAAATTTCAACAATAAGGCTCTTGCTGTTATACAGTTTTATATAATAATACCCGCACTTCTATTTGTAAGTATGTATAATACTAAAATTGACAGAACTATAGCTATTAAAATTATAATCCATAGTATTATAATTTTTGTTTTACTTTATATTTTAAGTGTTGTATTATGCAAATTTTTTAAATACAATAAAATCACCTCAAGCTCTTTTACCAATTCTATCTGCCTTTATAATAGTGGCAATTTCTGCCTTCCTCTTGTTCAGATTTTATATAATAATCCAATTGCTACTTCTGTTCAAATTATTATTATGACAGTTCAGAGTATTGTAACAAATACAGTAGGTATATATAGTGTTAGTTCAGGTAAAAAGAATGTTAAGCAAGGTATTTTGGAAGTGCTTAAAGCACCTATGATATATTGTATAATAATAGCTTTGGCATTACGCGGTATGGGAATAAAAGTAGCTGAGCCTGTAATAGTCGCCATGAATTCACTTGGAAGCGCAATGGTTCCTGTAGCTTTAATTTCACTTGGAGCGCAGCTCGCAGAAACAAGGTGCTCCTTTAAAATGCCTAAAGTATATTTTTCGAATTTTGTAAGGCTAATTATTAGTCCCATTTTAGCTTATGCCTTGGTATTAATATTAGGACTCAAGGGCATGGCAGCAGAGATAGCTGTGATATCATCAGCTGCTCCCACTGCTGTCAGTTCAGTATTACTTGCCATTCAATATGATAGTGACCCGGATTTTGCTTCTCAGGCTGTATTCTTTTCTACAATAATTAGCTCTATAACTGTATCTTTGGTTATATTTTTAGTGGCAGGTAAATTGTAGAAAAATATGATAATATATGTTTTTTTAATATTTGGATCTGTAACTGACCTATATATCGTGTCTACTGTTTTAGTGATAAAATAAACTGTTAATTGTAATAAAAATAGTGTATATTAGTATTATATAGTGGGCTACTAGCTCACTATTTTACTATAAAAAGAAGGTGTTAATTTGAAAGATTTTAAAATTCTTTTAGTGGAAGATGAAAAGCTAATGTCAATGTTTGTTGAAATGGAATTAAATCATGAAGGATATAAAGTTGATTTGGCATACGATGGACGTGACGGCCTAAATAAAGCAGAGGAAAATCAGTATGATTTAATACTCCTTGATATTATGATACCGGGACTTAATGGAATTGAGGTTTGCAGAAGGATAAGACAAACGTCATTGGTACCTATTATTATGCTTACGGCAAAAAGTGACATATCCGACAAGGTTTTAGGATTAGATGTAGGTGCAAATGATTATCTCACAAAGCCATTTGCAATAGAAGAACTATTAGCAAGGATCAGAGTGTATCAAAGGAATAAATCCATAAGTAATAACAGAGATGAAATCAAAGTAAAAGATATTGTCCTAGATAATAAGGCTCATAATGTTAAGCGAAATGGCAAGGAAATTGAACTTACAAAAAAAGAGTATGACCTTTTAGAAATGCTGTTAATAAATAAAGATGTTGTGCTTACAAGGGCGCAATTAATTGAGAAGGTATGGGGTTATGACTACATGGGGGATACCAATGTAGTAGATGTGTTTATAAGGTATTTACGAAGCAAAATTGATGATGGATTTGAAGACAAACTTATAACGACTGTAAGAGGGGTAGGATATGTTGTTAAAGGTGAATGATTATGAATTTTAAAATTATTAAAAGTGCAAAAGTTTCTGTCAAACTAACTATGGTTTATGCAGTAATGTTTTCATTAGTATTACTTATTTTAAATGCCTCAATTTTATATGGAATAAAATATTATTTGTATAGTCAGGCAAACAAACAAATAGAAGATGTTAGAGTTATGGTTTTAAACAAGGCTATGTCACAAAATAAACAGGTGGCTTTATTAGGTAGTGAATTGATTTCAGATGTACCTTCTAAACAAAATGTATCTATAAAAGTACTTAAGCAAGATGGGGAGGTATTAAATAAATCAAAGGAATTTAATTATAATATTAAAATTGAAGAACCCTTTGATAAAATAAAAAATTCAAAAGAACATGATAGACGCCTTGTATATAAAAATTTAAGAATTGAAACAAAAGGATATGGCTTATTATATATTCAAATAGTGAAGGATATGGATAATGAATATGACTTTATGAAAATTCTATTTGCACTTATGGCAATAGCTGATTTTATAGGCATTATTGCTTCAATTATATTAGGATATAGTATAAGCAAAAAAATGTTGGTGCCTATTGATTATATAACTAAAGCTGCAGATAATATTAGCATTAATAATCTAAAAGAAAGAATTGAAGTCACTGGTCCAGATGATGAACTTAAAAGGCTAGGTAATACTTTTAACAAAATGATAGATAGACTTCAAGGAGCTTTTGACAGGCAAACTCAGTTTGTATCCGATGCTTCTCATGAACTTAGAACTCCTATTGCAGTTATCCAAGGATATGCAAACCTACTTGATAGATGGGGTAAAGACGACAGAGAAGCCTTAGAAAAGTCTATACATGCTATAGTGCTCGAATCTAGTAATATGGAAGATTTAGTTGAAAAATTACTGTTTCTTGCCAAAGGAGACAGCGGGAATCAAAAAATAGAAAAAAGTGAATTTTGCCTTAATGAGCTTATTTCTGAAGTGGTGAGAGAAAGTAATCTTATAGATCAGAGTCATATAATATCCAGTGACAAAAATGATTCTGTAAGTATATCTGCAGATTATAAAATGATAAAGCAGATGCTTAGAATATTCATTGAAAATAGTATTAAATTCACACCAAAACAAGGAAAAATTGATATAAGTTCAGAAATTGTGAATAAAACTGTAAAAATTACTGTTAGTGACAGTGGCGTAGGAATACCAAAGGATGAAATTCAAAATATATTTGAAAGATTTTATATTGTAGATAAATCCAGATCTAAAGAAAAGGGTGGCACAGGACTTGGATTATCTATTGCTAAATGGATTGTAGAGGTGCATAAGGGAACTATAAATGTAGAAAGCCAGGAAGGTAGTGGAACAAAAATAATTATACTATTAAACATCTAGATTTCAGATTTATCTGTTATCTAGATGTTTTTTATTTTAAGCTATCATAATTCTTAAACTAAATCTAAGACACTTTTAATCTAATCTTAATGTTACAAATATATACTATGAAATGTGGAAGAGTTATGGAAGCAACCTATAACGAAAGGGGAAAAATCATGGGTATTTTAATTAACTTTATAAGTGGAATAATGCATATTGATAAGTATTTAGCTTTAATAATACAGCAGTATGGAATATTAACATATGTAATTCTTTTTATAATTATCTTCATCGAAACAGGATTGGTTGTTATGCCACTTTTGCCAGGAGACTCAATGTTATTTGCAGCAGGAGCACTAGCAGCAATTGGATCTATGAATTTATTTACGCTTTTAATAGTTGCATATCTTGCAGCAATTCTTGGGGATACTGCTAATTATTTTATTGGTAAAAAGATTGGGAAAAAAATACTTGCGAAAGAAGAGGTAAGGTTTATTAATAAAGAGTATTTAATAAAGGCTCAGAAGTTCTACGAAAAACATGGTTCAATGACAATAGTAATAGCAAGATTTATTCCTATAATTAGAACCTTCGCACCTTTTGTAGCGGGTATTGGAGAAATGAATTACTCTAAATTTATACCTTATAATATGATTGGTGGGGGACTATGGGTAAGTTTATTTTTAGGCGGGGGTTACTTCTTTGGTAATTTATCTTTTGTAAAAAATCACTTTTCTTATGTGCTAATAGCAATAATAATTATTTCATTGCTACCTGGAGTTATTGTCTTTATCAAAGAAAAGAGAAAAATAAGAGGAAATGATGAAGATATCCTTAGTATAGAGAATAGATAATTTCATCAAAAGTTCGTCGTTTTTATAAAAATATAGTGTGAACAGAACAGATTGAAAAATTAAAACAGATTACACAATAAATTAAAGTTGAGGTGACCTTACATGAACATTATACAAGCTATTATTTACGGAATAGTTCAGGGAATTGGAGAATTCCTTCCAATATCAAGTACTGCTCATTTAGTATTAATTCCATGGATTTTTGGATGGAATGATCCAGGTGTTGCTTTTGATGTAGCATTACATCTGGGAACTGCAGCAGCAGTAATTTTGTTTTTTTGGAAAGATTGGGTCAATCTAATTAAGGATGGGATTAGGGAGCCTAAATCAAAAAATGGGAAATTATTTTGGTTGCTTGTTTTAGCTTCAATTCCAGGCGGGTTATTAGGAGTTTTATTAGATAAGTATATGGAAGCCTTTAGAAACCCTGCTCTTATTGGAATTATGCTAATTATAATGGGTATAATATTATATTATGCCGATAAAATTGGTAATGATAAAATTAAAATAGAAGATATTGGGTTTAAAAGAAGTCTTATTGTTGGTATTTCTCAAGTATTTGCAATAATACCAGGTGTATCACGATCAGGTATTACTATGTCTGCAGGTCGTTATTTAGGAATAGAAAGAGAATCTATAGCTAAGTTTACTTTTTTACTATCCACTCCAATAATACTTGGAGATGCATTATACCATGCAACAAAAATGGGAACTGTTACCATAGATAAAACTTCATTTATTGTAGCCGTATTAACAGCAGCAATTGTAGGATTTTTGAGTATCAAATTCTTGCTCAATTATTTAAAAACTAAGGGATTTGGGATATTTGCAATATATAGATTCGTTTTAGGTGCTTTTGTTATAGCTACATATTTCATCAGACTAAAATTATAGAGTAATTCATAAAAGAGTTAAAGCCCCTAAGCTTTAGCTCTTTTATTTTAGTTTTCTTAAATTTGTTAAAATTATCGCTTGTTAATATTCTTAGCAACTTAGCTTGATATCAAAGTTTATAACCTGATATCATATTTTAATGTATCTTTTAAATTTATTAAAATAAATATTAAAAATATTTATAAATTGTAGAGAAGAGAAGAAAAGTGTAGTATACTTAACTCATAAATAATACCACAATTTACAATCATATTTAAAATTATACAAATAATAGTATAATTAATTAAATATGAAAACTATGGGGGGTTAGGAGGGCTATATGAAAAATATCTTTAAAGCATTTATTTTTACAATTTTAACTTTTGCATTATGTATACCTATGCAAATAGTAGTTAAGGCTAGTACGTATACAGATTTGGGGTCTAGAAAAGGTGTAGTGGTTAGTAAACCATGGACGGTGAGCTTTAATAAAGCTTTGAGTTCTACTACTGTGAATACAACAAACATTAAGGTGGTTGGGGAAAATAATAATTACGTAGACATCCATGTTAGTTTAGCTAATAACAATAAAAGTGTAGTAGTAAGTCCTGTAGCAGATTATGAATCAAATAAGGCTTATACGCTGATAGTAACGGAAAATGTCAAATCGACAGATGGCAAACCTCTTCCTAAAGAAGTTAGGATGGCTTTTAATACTGAAAGTGCACCTGCAAAACCAAGCGGTTTTACGGTATGTATAGATCCAGCTCAGTACTATAAAGGAATCACTGGTATAAATGGTACTAAGGCTAAGGATGTAAATTTAAGTACAGCCTTAAAACTAGGGGATATACTAAAAGCAAGAGGATTCAATGTGGTATACACTAGAAACACTGATTCAGTATCCTGGACTGAGAGTAATGAGGCAGATGCAAAAGCTGCAATAGCAAAGAACGCTAAGGCTGATTTGTTTTTAAGTATAAACACTAATAATTCTTCAAATACCCAAGCGAATGGTATTGAAACATATTACTTAGCTGCTGATGGTAATAATAAATTGCTAGCTAGTTCAATACAAGATGAACTAATAAAAGCAACAGAGGCATATGACAGGGGAATAAAAGTAGCAACGGAAACAGAAAATTTTGAGGTATTAAAGAGGACAAGCTGTCCTACTGTAATGATGGAATTAGGGTTCATAAGCAATCCAAATGAAGAGATATTATTAAGTAGTGACAAATATCAAAACAATGCTGCAAAGGCTATAGCAAATGGGCTAATGAATTATGCAGGATTTGCAAATACAGATACTTATTATGATTCTATTTTTGAAATATCTTCAGTGAAAGATATAACTGTTAATTTAGAAGTTGGTGGAGTATATACCTTCCCTAAGACGATGCAGGCTACTATGAGTAATAATGCAGAAAAAAGTATTGCAGTAGAATGGCCTCAAGCTTTAGTTTCACTAACTAAAGTAGGTACTTATACCTATGAAGGTGTTATAAAAAATTATGACAATAAAGTTAATATTATAATTAATGTTATACAGCCAATTAAAAAAAAGTATAAAGTGGTTTTAGACGCAGGTCATGGAGGAGCGGATTCAGGAGCAGTAGGAGCAATGGGTACTAAAGAAAAAACTGTAGTACTAGCAATTACTTTGAAAACTGGAAATATACTAGCTAAAAATGGCGTTGACGTAGTATACACAAGGACAATTGATAAAACCCAAAGTCTTCAAGCAAAATGTGATGTTTCAATTAATACTAAACCAGATTATTTTGTAAGTATTCATGCCAATAGCTTTTCAGTTCCAACAGTAAGTGGCATCGAGACTTTCTATGTTAGTGGGAATTCAGCTGGACAAAAGCTGGCTCAAGCGGTCCAGACTGAACTAATTAAAGCTACTGGAAGATTTGATAGAAAAATTAAAACTGCAGGTTTTTATGTTATTAAATATTCAGGTGCTACAGCTATATTGGTAGAAACGTCCTTCGTTTCTAATGCAACAGAAGAAAAACTATTAGTTACAGCTGCTTACCAAACAAAATTAGCTCAGGCAATTTCCACGGGTATTCTAAAAAGTTTAGGAATAAGTAAAATAGTATTTTAAAGCTATTCATTATTATAAAGAATGGAATATAGGAATATATTTCATTCTTTTTTCTTTGCTAATATATATAATTGTCTTATAATTATATTGTCTTTATATTTTAATAGGGGGTTTCACAAATGAAAAGATCATTATTAGCTTTAGTAAGACTATTTATAGGTCTTTTTCTATATGCAGTAGGTATAGTTTTCACTATTAATGCAAATCTAGGATTGTCCCCTTGGGATGTTTTTCATCAAGGAGTATCAAAGCTCACAGGTATTACAATGGGACAAGCAAGTATTATAGTTGGACTCATGATTGTAATATTAGATTGGGTACTTGGGGAGAAAGTTGGACTGGGTACCATATTCAATATGTTGTTTATAGGTATCTTTATGGACCTATTGATGCTTAATCATCTAGTGCCTATTTTTAATAATATAATATTAAAAGTAATAATGATGTTCCTTGGAATGTTTATTATAGGGATTGCTAGTTATTTTTATATTAGTGCAGGATTAGGCTCTGGCCCCAGAGATGGCTTAATGGTATCATTAACCAAAAGGACTGGGAAATCTGTTAGATTTGTTAGAAATTGCATTGAGTTTACAGTATTAGTTGTTGGTTATTTTTTAGGAGGAACTGTAGGCTTTGGAACTTTAATTATGGTAATTGGTGGAGGCTATTTTGTGCAGTTTGCCTTTAAAATATTTAAATTTGATGTTAGAAAAGTCCAACATAAATTTATTGATGATTATGTAAAACTTATAAAAGAAAGATTAGTAGATAATAGAAAAGACTCAAGTATTGATTAATATATAATATAAAGAACTATACAATAAGGCGTGATAAACTCCACACAGATCTTAACCCAATCTTTACTTAATAAAAATCTTTTTATGATACAATATTCCTACTAAATAAAAATATGATGGGAGGGATTTGTGTGATAATTAATTATGCGCATAGAGGTGCGAGTGGCTATTTCCCTGAGAATACAATGATTTCATTTGAAAAGGCAATAGAACTTGGAGCAACTGGAATCGAAACTGACGTTCAAATGACTTCTGATGGAGTCCTTGTTCTCATTCATGATGAGTACGTAAACAGAACCACTAATGGATTAGGCTTAGTAAAAGATTTTACCTATGCTGATTTGAATAATCTGGATGCCGGCTCTTGGTTTAGTGAAAACTATAAAAGTGAAAAAATACCAACAGCGAAAGAACTAATTATTTTGGCCAAAGAAAATAATATTCTATTAAATTTAGAGTTGAAAAATGGTGAAATTATATACCATGGCATTGAGGAAAAACTCATAGAAATGCTTTATAAATATAAATATGAGGACAAAGTAATATTATCTAGTTTTAATCATTATTCAATGGTGCATTGTAAAGAAATTTCCAGTAGAATAAAAACAGGACTTTTATACATGGCCGGCCTATACCAACCTGAAATATATTGCAAACAAACTGGAGCAGATGCATTGCATCCATACTTTTATTCAATTAATAAAGAAATTATTGATAATGCAAAAGAAGAAGGGCTATTAGTAAACCCCTTTACTGTAAATGATGAAGCTAATATGAAAAGTCTGATTGCATCTGGAGTTGATGGTCTAATTACTAATTACCCAGATAAATTAAAGGTAATATTAATGGAAGCTCAAAAATAAATATTTATTTAACTTTATACAAAGTCCTATTGTTCATTTGAATAAAATGAACAATAGGACTTTGCTATTTAATTTCACATAAAGAATTGAAAAAAACTAACCTATTTAACTGAATGTTAACAAGAGCTATTATTTTACTTAACATTAGTTAAGTAAAATAATAGGTGTAGGAAAGTTTTGTGTTTTAAAAAACTTGTAAGGAGGGACATAATGGATGAAATTATTTTAGCAAAACAAAAGATAACCAAACTACAACTAAAGAAATCTAAGACAAATCTAAAAACAAAATTAGAACCATACATATTTTTATTTCCTAGTTTATTATTATTTAGCCTGTTTGTTTATTATCCATTTTTTAAAACATTATATATGAGTTTAGGATTAACAAATGCTCATGGAAATTTTCAAGAATTTATTGGATTGCAAAATTATGTTGAAATATTAACCTCACCAGATTTTATAAATAGCTTAATTGTTACAATGAAATTTGTTGTATTTACAACTATACCATCTATAGTAATAGGCCTATTATTAGCACTACTTGCGAATAATAAAGTAAAAGGGCTTAGTATTTCAAAAGTTATGTTTGCTGTGCCAATAGCCGTATCCTCAGCATCTGCATCAATTATTTGGGGAATGATTTTTCATCCAAGTATAGGAATGCTAAATACTATTTTAAAAACTAATATTGGGTGGTTACTAGATCCACAATGGGCTTTATTATCAGTATCGTTTGTAACCATTTGGATGAATCTTGGAGTTAACTTTATATTTATTTTTGCAGGTTTAAAAAATATTCCAGAAGAAATACTTGAAAGCTCCTCTATTGATGGAGCAAGTTACTTTAAAAAACTATTTAGTATTATCATTCCCATGATATCACCTACATTATTTTTTATGGTTTTTATGGATATTATGAATGCGTTTCAATCCTTTGGACAAGTGAATATATTGACAAATGGTGGACCTGGAAATTCTACCAATGTACTGGTATTTTCCATTTACAGAGAAGCATTTTTTAATGGTAGGTTTGATACTGCTTCTGCACAGTCAATTATTTTATTTATTGTTATGTTTATTATGGCAATGTTTCAATTTAGATATGAGAAGAAGGGAGTGCATTATTCATAATGGAAAATAAAAAAAGTAATCTAATTTTGCTTATTTCCAATCTTGTGGTTGGAATTTTGATAATTTCACCGATTTTATATGCACTGTCAGTGACATTTATGACCTCGGATCAAATTTTTACTATGCCACCAAAGCTATTACCCAAGAGTTTTTATTTTGGTAACTATAAAGCTGTAATTGATACAGTACCTATATTTAGATTTATCTTTAATAGTCTTGTAGTATCAATTGCTGTAACTGTTGGGCAAATTTTCACCTCTAGCCTTAGCGCTTATGCTTTTTCATTTTATGAATTCAAGGGAAAAAAATTCTTATTCATGGTGATAATAGCTACGATTATGATACCTGGAGAGGCAATTATTATTTCAAACTATTTAACTATAGGTTCTTTAAATTTGTTAGATACCTATACCGGACTTGTATTACCATATTTAACCTCAGCTATGGGAATTTTTATGATGAGACAATTTTTTCTAACAGTGCCTAAAGAATTGAGAGAAGCCTCGATTATAGATGGATGTACTGGTTTCCAGTTTCTAACTCGAATTCTTATGCCTATTTCTAGACCTATTATAGGTTCTCTCGGAATTTATATGTTCTTAACAACTTGGAATCAGTATATGTGGCCTTTACTTATCACGAGTAAGCCAGAAATGAGAACGGTACAAATTGGTATGAGTATGCTTCAATCTGCAGAAACACAATCATTTGGTATGATGCTTGCAGGAATTATAATAATTATAATCCCCTCTATATTTATATTTATAATGGGGCAAAAACAGCTAATTGACGGAATGACGTCAGGATCAGTTAAAGGATAAGAAACTATATATATTTTAAGGAGGATTTACTAATGAAAAAAAGATTAATTTCAAAAATATTGGCGGTAGTGGTGACAGTTTCAATGTTAAGTGGTTGTGGCAGTGCGACTAAACAAGGAGATGCGAATAAAGCTACAAAGGTTGATGGAAAACCTGTTACAATAACATTTTGGCATGGTATGGGGGGGAATTTAGGGGTTGCACTTAATAAATTAGTAAAAGATTTTAATGCATCTCAAAAGGACATCATTGTTACAGCTCAATTTCAAGGTGATTATGATGCTGCACTTAATAAGTTGAAAAGTTCGCAAGTAAGCAATTCCGGTCCAGATGTTATGCAATGTTATGATATAGGAACTAAATTCATGATTGATAGCAAGGCTGTAGTTCCAGTTCAAAATTTTATTGATAATGAAAAATATGATATATCCAGCTTAGAGCCAAACTTGCTTGCTTATTATACTGTTGATAAGAAATTAAACTCTATGCCGTTCAACTCTTCAACACCAATACTTTATTACAATAAAACGGCTTTTAAACAAGCAGGCTTAGATCCAAGTACTCCACCTAAATCACTAACAGAAGTTGAGAGTATGTCTAAGAAACTTTTAAAAAAAGATGCTTCGGGTAAAGTTACTCAATATGGATATTCAATGCCTATTTATGCCTGGTTATTTGAACAATTTATGATTAAACAGGGGCAAAGTTATGCCAATAATGGCAATGGAAGAACTGGAGATGCAACCACAGTTGAGTACAATAAGAACGGTGGTGGACTAACTTTACTAAATGAATGGAAAAAGCTAGTTGATTCAGGTAGCGTAGGAAACTTTGGAAGGAAGACTGCAGACACTCAAAATGCATTTATGGCTGGAAACACAGCAATGTACTTAGATTCAACAGCATCCCTTAGTGCAGTTTTAGCTGGCGTAAATGGTAAGTTTGAAGTGGGAACAGGATTTTTACCTAAAGTTAGTGATTCTGATAAGGGGGGTGTTTCAATTGGTGGTGCTTCTCTTTGGATAATGGACAATAAAGATACAATAAAACAACAGGCTGCTTGGAAATTTCTAAAGTTCATGGTTTCTCCAGAAGAGCAAGCTTATTGGAATGCTAATACTGGATATTTTCCTGTAAATAAAAAAGCTTATGAGCTTAAAGCAGTTAAAGATAATTTAGCTAAGTATCCACAATTTCAAACAGCTATAGACCAATTACATGCTTCGACTCCTGATTCTAGAGGTGCACTGCTAGGTGTATTCCCAGAATCTAGAGCTGCAGTTGAAACAAACATTGAAGCTATGCTAGGTGGGCAACAGTCGCCACAGCAAGCATTAGATAAGGCAGCAAAGATATCAAATTCTGCAATCGATAAATATAATAGAACTAATAAATAAACTACTTTTCTTTCTAAGTATCACAAGTGGAGGGCGACAATCATTGTTGCCCTTTTTTTGTTTAAGATATACTATGCACATATTAATAAATTGTAGTTGAGGAACAAAGCTATAGTATAAATTTGTATAATTAATTTATGGATATGTAAGTTATGTAAAATTAATAAGCTATAATTATAGTAAACTAATTAAAAGTATCGAACTTTTAGTTAGTTGTAAACATCTAACTAATATAACATTACAATTTAATATTATGGTATCAGTATAGAGAAAGGAGGTGTGGAATGTTTGAGAAAATTTTTAATTTGGGCAAGATGGAAGAAGCTGAGTTTCTAGAGCTTTTAAATGGACGATTAAAGATTTTATATAAAATAGCTTTTAGTTATTTTAAGGATGAAAACAATGCTTCAGATGCACTGCAGGATACTGTAGTTACCGCTTATAAAAATATCTATAAGATAAGAAATAAAGATAAATTTAATTCATGGATTACTACCATATTAGTGAATAGGTGTAGAGAAATTTTGCGAAGAAACAAAATAATAATTTTTGAACAGTATGATTCCAAGGTCATAGATATAAGCGTAATTAGTGAAGGTAGGAATATATCTGATTATGAAAAAGTAGAAAACAAAATCTATTTAATCAATTTACTAAATAAAATTGATGAGAAATATAGGGATGTAATAAGACTTAAGTATTTTGGAGATTACACATTAGAGGAAGTATCAACTATTTTAGATATTCCAATTGGAACAGTAAAGTCAAGATTAAACTTTGGGATTAAAAAGCTAAAGGGATTTATGGAGGTGAGTAATAATGCTCTGTGATGAAGTAAAGGATAGACTTTATGAATTTAGTTATGATGAATTAAGTAATGAAAAAATTAAAGAAATAAATGAGCATATTAATAATTGCTCTAGCTGCAAGAAGGAATATGAACAGTTAAAGCTACTGCTCATAGATGATATGAAGGATTTTATAGACTTATCTGCGGGAATTCAAATGCCAGAGAAACTGTCACTAAAGGTTGCGGACTCTATAAAGAGCAGAGCAGCAAAAAAGTTTTCAAGCTATGCGGTAGCTGTCTGTATGATGTTTATATTAATATGGGGTATACCAGTAGCAGCCCAGTATATAATAGAAGGTTCATTTCTTGATAAATATAAGCAATTAGATCCAGAGATTGCTTCAAAGTATAGCAATTACAAGGGTGAAATGATAGAAAAAAGTAGTACTATGAAAGGTATTACTTTTACTGTAGATGCAATTATAAATAAGAAAGATAGCACATCAATATTATTTACAGTTAAAGTACCTAAAAATGCTGCAACAAACTATGCTATGCCCAATATGGGAATGAATTCTATAACTATACAAGATGGACTAGGTATAAAATATCGAAATATAAGTTCGGGCATGATTCTTCGAAGTGTAAATGAGGATGGCGAAATTAAAGCAATAATGGAGGTAGAGCCTTTAAAGTTTTATGTGAGGAGCCTAACAGTTAGAATAACTGCTATGGAATTAGGAAATATGACGGTAATTACAAAAGATAATGAATTGCAGTATGATATTAAAAAGAAAAAAGATATTTATGGAAATTGGCAGGTAGTGTTTGGAGTTCATAAGTCATAATCTCATTCGAGGGGGGCAAATTATGTCTATAGTGTTTTCAGTAGTATTAAAATTTACTATTTTATTTATTTTCTTAGCTTTATTTATTTTTTTAATATATAAATTCATGAAAGTTTTAATAGTAGATTTTAGGGAAAATAAAATTAGATTAGTTTTGATTAAAATAGTAGCAATAGCTATTGTGATATTTAGTTTCAATTATATGATAAATACAAGAAATGGATGGAATGTTTCATTTGTAGAGGGACAGTATAAAAAATATGTTATAAATTTCAATGAAGAAAAATCTTCTGGTAACACTAGAATAAGAATAAATGATGTATTAATAGATTTAAATAAATTGGATTTTAATGTTGGCGTAAAAGGAAAAGATAAGCTAGTAGCTATTGAAGTGAAGAAAAACTTACAGGATGAAAAACCCTTAATAGCAATACAGGGATTATGGCTTGGTAAAAGATTAATGTATTCATATAGTGCTTTTGGTTATTCTTATAATAGTGAAAGCTTTATAGAATCAGTGTATATTGTTTGTTACCTTTCAAATGGAGAAGAGGTTAGTTTCAAAGTTCAGGATAATAAAAATATAAGATCTCTAAGTAATATAATTCATATAGATAAAGATTTTCAAGAAGAAGGAGAAAAAATAAGATTAAGAACCTTCACAAAAGCTGCCACTTATGGGGAATTATACATGGTTTCAGATCTAGGACCTTCTGCCACGGAGGTTTCCATATTTATCGAGGGCAAAGAATATAAAAACCTTCCATACTCAGCTGCTGGAGGACAACAAAGCTATAATACGCCTCCAATCGAAGATAGTAAGGCCTATGTCAAGATTCTAGTTAAGAGTAGTGGGAAGGAATATAAAGTAGATATACAGTAAGTATTAGTTAGATATATTCGACAAATAATGATATAATAATACTAATTATGACGCCTTACTTTGAATTTTTGTTGGGTTCAGATACAACGATTATTTCAGAAGAAGGGTGTCATTGTTTTTTTTATATTGAAAGTAGCTAAAACTCTTACTAAAGTTTTGGATTGGGTTCAAGGTGAAGTTGTATTTCTAGAATGAATTTGGTGAAGACGGAGAAACTAGTATATGGACTATTGACATGTAGCCGAACAAAGTTGGGTTTTGGAGAGGTCAGAGATTTAGAAAAGTGAAATAAATAGTATTAGTATATTAAAGGAGGATTTTTTTAATGGCAGAAGACAATAAAAAATTAGGACTTGGGTTACTTGTGGCTTTAGGCATAGGTACTATGATTGCATCAGGCATTTTTAATAGCCCTACAGACCTAATAACAACAACAAATCCCATGGCAGTTCTCATTTCATGGGGTATTGGAGTTTTTGGCGTAATAATGTTAGGGTTGGTATTTTACTTGCTAGCAAATAAAAAACCAGAATTACAAGGTGGAATTTATTCCTACGCTAAGGAAGGCTTTGGTGATTTTATAGGTTTTAATTCGGCTTGGGGTTACTTTACGAGTTCTTTCCTTGGAAATGTTGCATTTTTTATTCTGATATTCAAGACTATTAATAGTTTAATTGGAGAAGGATATTCAATGCCTCCTATTTTAGCATTTGTACTTGCGTCTATTCTTTTGTGGATATATTATTTTATAATAAAAAGAGGCATTAGGCAAGCTGGTATACTGAATTTAATAGTTACAATCGCTAAAGTTATACCATTACTTTTAGTAATTATATTTGGTTTTTCAGCTTTTAAAATAGGTATATTTAATGTGGGAAATTGGCAGACGATTTTAGCATCAAGTGGTGATACTGCTAGTTTAGGTAAACAGATAAGTGGCGCAATGGGAACAATTTTATGGTGCTTCGTAGGTGTTGAAGGCTTAGTAGTTTTGTCTCAAAGAGCAGAATCGCAAATAATAGTTGGCAAAGGAACAATAATATCACTTATTATAACAGCAATACTTTATGTATCAATATCTATATTGTCGATGGGTATTATACCAGCTAAGGATTTAATTGCAGCACAAACACCACTCGCAGCTGTTTTAGCACAAACTGCATTGGGAAGTGCAGGGGCTACTATAGTCAAATGTGGTATTTTAATTTCTATTATGGGTGCTTTGCTTTGTTGGCTTTTGATAACCACAGAAATTTTGTATATTCCAGCAGAACAGGATGGGTTAATGCCTAAGTGGTTTAAAATAACTAATGATAAAAACGTACCTATAAATGCTTTTTTATTTTCAATGATAGCAACACAAATAGGTCTGATAGCTATGCTTTCACCAGCTTTACAAAAGGCTTATTATGTTGCGACTCATATAGGTACAACTAATATATTAATACCATACTTATTATCATCTATGTTTGCATTTAAGGTATATAATAAAGAAAGTGGATATTTCAAGGAAAAAATCATTGCAGTAATTGCAAGCATATATTCAATTTATGTTATATATGCAGTAGGAATTGGATATTTAGGGCTAGCGTTCATAATTTATGCGTTAGGCATAGGTTTTTATTTAAAGGCCAAAAAAGAGAAAAATGAAGCTATTACTAATAGTGAAAAGGTGGCCATGGTAGCTATGGTTATAATGGCGATAGTTATGATAGCAGCAGCAGTTGCGGGAAAAATTTCTGTTTAAGGACATTTAAAATGTATTTGAAATGAAAGCGTATTTGAAAAATCAGATACGTTTTTTTATTTTGCTAACAACTTGACAGTAATAATAATTTACAATAATATTATATATAATGGAATAGTTCCAAATGAGACTATTTTTATTGAGAAATAATATTGAGTATAGGGGTGTTTTTTATATGAAAACAGCAATTTACTATTTTAGTGGTACAGGAAATTCATTAAAGGTAGCAAAGGATATTGCCATTGGATTAAGAGATACAGAGCTTATACAAATTTGTAAGAATAGTATGGGATATAATAAGAGCACATCAAATAAAATTGGGATTGTTTTTCCAGTATATTCTTTTGGAATGCCACTTTTAGTTAAAGAGTTTATTAAAAGTGTTGAAATTCCAAAAGATGCATATGTTTTTACAATTGTTACATTTGGAGCAGCAGCGGGTGCTTCTATTGTCCAATTAGAAAAGTTATTAACTTATAAGGGCCTTAAGCTTTCAGCAGCATTTAAAGTGAAGATGCCAGGAAATTATCAAGTAATGTATGCACCTTACTCAGAAGAAAAACAAAAGAAGGACTTTAAAAATGAAGAAGAAAAAATCACTGAAATTGTTAGAAGTATAAATAATAATGAAATAGTTAATTTTAGTGGAGTAGGCGAAAGCATAACGAAGGCTGTTGGTGGTGTGATTTATGCTAGTTTTAAGCCTTATGAAAAAGATAAAAATTTTTGGACAGATGATAAGTGCAATGGTTGTGGTACATGTTCAAAGGTGTGCCCTGCTAATAATATAAAAATGAAGGAGGGAAAACCTCAATGGCAACATAAATGCGAGCAATGTGTAGCTTGTATGCAGTGGTGTCCACAAAAATCAATCCAATATAAAAAAGTAACAGTAAATAGAGGTCGTTATCATCACCCAGATATAAAGGCTACAGATATATTTCATAAGTAAAGGGAAGTGACATTATGTGTTATTCAGGCAGTTGCGCAGAAAAATTAATTTCTTTATTTAAATCTATTCAGGGATGTTTAAAATCTATTTCGAAAGAGTTTGAACTTACCGTACCTGAAATGATGATAATGCTTGAGTTGTATGAAAATAAAACGCTGTCTTTGAATGAACTTAGCGAAAAAATAGAGCTACCTAAAAGTTCGGTTTCAAGGATAGTAGAAGGACTTGTAAATAGAGAATATGTGGCCCGGGAAATACCAGTGGAAAATAGAAGAATGGTTAATTTATCTATATCTACTAAATGCTTAAAGTGTATTGATGTAGCTTGCATTAATGATAGATTTAATGATGTAGTTATTGGGGGACTCGAACCAGAAAAAGAGGAAAGAATGATTTTAGCTTTGGAGGAGCTTAGCTTAATTTTAAAGCAAGATAAGAAATAAAAATTTAATTTATTAGGGAATAATACTAAATTATAGAGGGGCTGGTATTCGTGGTGAATAAGGTTTATTTTAGAGCTATTGATTCATATTCAAAAACAGAAGAGATAAGTAATGCTGCTAGTGAACTATTAAAAAAGCTTGTAGAAGAAGAAAGTGTAAGTCTTGAAAAGTTTATACCCCTTAAAGTTCATTTTGGGGAAAAGGGAAATAAGACTTTTATAGGACCTAAAAATTTTTCTGGAATAGTAAATTATTTAAAAGAAAAAAATATAGAGAGTGCATATATAGAGACAAATGTTCTCTATAGAGGAGAAAGAACTACAGAAGAGAAGCATTTAAAGCTTGCCAAGGAACATGGTTTTACAGAGATTCCTATAATAATAGCGGATGGAGAACATGGTGAAGCTTTTGAAGAAATTGAGATTAATAAAAAGAATTTTAATAAGTGTAAAATAGGAAAAGAAATTGCTAATAAAAAACAGCTAATTGTTATAAGTCATTTTAAAGGACATGCTCTTGCGGGGTTTGGTGGTGCAATAAAACAACTTGGAATGGGCTGCGCATCAAGAGGTGGAAAACTTGCACAACATGCAAACTCCATACCTAAGATAAGCTCTTTTAAATGTAAAGCTTGCAATGCCTGTGCAAAAACATGTCCAGAGAATGCAATAACTGTGGATAAAAAAGCAAAAATAAATAAAGACAAATGTATTGGTTGTGCTTCATGTATGGCAGTATGTCCTTATGGAGCTATCTCCAATAGTTGGTTTGCATCAATTTCAAAGTCTTTTAACGAAAGGCTTGCAGAATATGCTTATGCAGCTGCAGTGGATAAAAATAATATTTATATAACTTTTGCTTTTAATATTACTAGAAACTGTGATTGTGATGGACATAGCATGAAACCAATAGTAGCTGATGTTGGAGTTTTTGCTTCAACTGATGCAGTAGCCATTGATAAAGCTTGTCTTGATATGCTTGATAAAAACAATGGTAAAACTGTATTTAGAAGAGGAAGAGCAACACTTGATTATGCAGAAAAAATAGGCTTAGGTAGTAAGCAATATGAACTTGTTGAAATAAAATAGCAAGGAATAATATAGATAGGGTTGTGTCAAAATAGAGTTATTTTCTATTTTTACACAACCCTTTTTATTTTATCATTCGCCAAACAATAAACTAAATAATAAACATAGCAACTATTGTAGTAACTACGAGTCCTATAATCACAGGCTTAATGTTTTTCTTAGCCAATTCAAAGGCATCCACACCACAAATAGCAGCTACTGGTATAACTGCCCAAGGAATTATTGTTCCTCCGCCTACCCATATACCAGCTATTTGACCTAGTGCTGTAAGTGTTGCGACACCACCACCAATAGCTGTAGAAAAGATTTTAGCAACTGAACCAACTAAGGATATACCAGAGAAACCTGAGCCGTCTAGTCCTGTAATAGCACCCACCACTGTAACTGTGCTGGCTGCGACAACAGAGTTTATGGGAACTAAGTTTGAAAGCGCAACACCTAAGTCATTAACAATTCCATTGGAATTTTGGGGAAGTATTTTTCCGAAAATATCATTTATAGCAGAATCTCCTAAGTAGAAAAATGCAGCTATAGGAATAACAATACCAAATATTTTAAAACCAAATTGCAAACCTTTAACAAGATTATCAGTAATTTTCTCAAGTGAACGTCCCTTATAGGTTAATATTGAAACTAAACTTAATATAAATACAGCTGTACCTCCAATAAGAGCTGTGGCGTCTCCACCTTGAAGTTTTGCAGTATACATTATATAGATATCTAAAGTGAAAAGCACAAGTATTAATAACGCCAGAATTCTTCGGAGTTTTTTTGAGGAAATAAGCATAGTCTCAGATGATTCGCTACTTTCCTCTTCAATTTTTTGGTTTAACATCACTCCTGATTTAATATCCTTCCTAAGAAAATAGAAGGCTGCAGTGGTTGTAACTATGCCCATGGTTATTACAAGTGGAATGCTTGCAGATATAACACTGGAAATAGGTATGCCAGCTCCACCGGCAGTAAGTTTCGGTGCTGCCTGAATTATATAATCACTTGATAGAGCTATTCCGTGTCCAAACAAGTTCATTGAAATGGCCACACCCATGGCTGGTAATCCGGCTTTTATAGCAATAGGTAAAAATAAGGCTCCCACAAGCGCTACTGCTGGTGATGGCCAGAAAAACCAAGACAAAATCATCATAACAAGTCCGATAACCCAATAAGCTACCCAATAATTTTTAATGACTCCCTTAAATGGAGATACTATTTCGTCATTTATACCTGAAGCCATAAGAGTTTTGCTCATAGCGGTTATGATAGATATTATGAATATGGTAGGCATTAGCTCTTTTGTTGCGTATACAAAGCTATTAAATACTCCCATAGTAGATTTTGAAATTGAACCTGTACCTGCCATGCCTAGGACAAATATGCCTAATATACATATAAGCGTTATATCCCTCTTCTTCGCCATAGCTAATATTATAATAATAATAAAGATAAGATAAATATAGTGGAGAGGTGTTAGTGTTAAATTAATCATGTGTTCCTCCAAGTAGAATTACTATAATATTAGGTTATGGAGGAAATACATACTTGGTTACCTTATTTTGCTTAAGAAAAGAGTGCATAAGTTAAGAAAAGAGCATATAATAAAGTGATATGGGGGGCTTTATTATGCAACAAATAAAGGGGTATTTAATGATTGCGTTAGCAGGAAGCTTATGGGGAACTGTAGGTTTGTTTGGGAAAATATTTTTTAATTTTGGATTTGACCCCAAACTTGTGGTATTTTGTAGACTATTTGTAGGATTTCTTATAATGTTTATATTTATTTCACTTAAAGATAAAAAATTATTAAAACTTGATAAAAGGGGATTAAAGTATACAGCTTTAATCGGTATTTTTTCGCAAGCACTTTTCAATTTGATATATTTTGAAACCATCAAAAGGACTACTATATCTACAGCAGTTATTTTATTATATACAGCGCCTATTTTTTTAATAATTATGGGTAGGATATTCTATAAGGAATCTCTAACCCCAATTAAAATTTCTGCACTTATTTTATGTATAATAGGCTGCTTTTTAACTGTTACCGGGGGTTCATTAGATGCTTTAAATATCAACTCAGTAGGTGTTCTACTGGGAATAGGAGCAGGATTCACTTATGCTTTAGTTACCATTATAAGTAAAGCAATTATAAATGATTACCACCCATTAACCATTATTTTATATGGTTTTCTGTTTGGGTGGATATTTTTAGTGCCATTTTCTAACCCGTTAAATCTTTTGTATGTAAAATATAGTTTGCCTATAGTAGCAAGCATTGTAGGACTCGGGTTAATTCCAACAGTACTTGCATACATTTTGTATATTACTGGCTTATCTTATGGAGTTGAAGCATCAAAAGCAGGTATAATATGTTCATTAGAAATTGTTGTTTCTGTTATCATTTCCTATTTATTTTTTAAAGAAGTGATTTTAGGAGTTAAACTATTAGGTATTATAATGGCTTTAGGTTCTATTTTCATAATTAATTTTGATAGACAAGGACTAATTCTTATTGAAAAACATGGAAATATAGATAAAAAACTAAACTATATAAATGACAGTCTGGAAGATTTAATAGATACTCCAGAAATTATAGAGGAATTTGTAGAGAAAAATAATGATAGTATTTGCAAATTAGATATTCTTTAAATAATAAAAAACACTGGTGATAAAGAAAAGCTAATAATCACCAGTGTTTTTTATTATTTAATATCTATATTGCTACTTTTATCTACAATATTCCAGCAAGTCTTTCCGGGATTTAATGGCAACTCATTACCTTCCTCATCAGTTAGAAGAGTTTGTGAGGTGACATTTTTCTTAGTCCAGTGCATTTTAATAAATTTACCATTGCTAATAACATAGCCATCTCCTGTGCCTACAAGAGCAATATCTAAATGATTTCCATCTGCTTGTGTTTTAATGGAGGTGATTTGCACTACTATATTTTTAAAGGCTAAGGGAAGCTTATCCTCCTTATTAGTTGAAGATACACTATCCATACTTTTAAAATAAAGCCCATCTTTATAGGCGTAACTGGTGTTGTATAGGTTGTTTATTTTTAAAAATACATTTATAGCTGGGGAAAGTTTATCGTTATCCCAATAGCTCTTGTCAAATTTCAACTTTACAGTAGGGGCTTTTACAAATTCTTTTGTTTTAACAAGTTCTCTTAACTTATCTGTAGAAGTATAAAGGTTATGAGGAGCTTTCCGAGTCGAATCTCTCCAATAAGTAGAAGCGTATCCCATTTCATTCATACTCATTAAATTTTCATTTTTAATTTCATCAAGGGCCTCTTGACTGCCACCACAATGAGCAAAGGGAAGGTTATATTCTTTTGAAATATCTAAGAAATAAGATCTGGCACTTCTAATTGGGCCAACCTTCTCAGCATTTCCACTTTGAAATAATGCGATGAATCTAGGTGTACCGCCTTCAGCCATAGTTTCATAAATTATATCTGCAGCATTTAGTCCTGATTGAGGTCTTGCAGCTTCGGAATTTTCGACTATAGCAAGTACAGCAATATTATCTAATATTTCTTTTTTTACCTCTTCACCGGTATAGGGAGAATAGTACTTTTGCTGGATTTTCACTGGGACTTCTATTTTTGCAGGTGGTGTTTTCACAGGAGTAATAATGGGATCGGATTTTTTGGTGCAACCCTCCACAACAAAGCACATTGAAATAATTATACATAATAAAAGCTTAGACTTATTTTTCAAATTAAACATCTCCTTAATAAATTCAAAGACAGTAAGTGGGGTACTGTTTGTCCCAATACGATTAATGATACAACAGGAAAAACGTCCTGACATTCTCTCTTCTATTTTAAACTATTCAAATTAAGGTGTATATAGTATAATACTAATATTAAAATATAGAAAAGAGTTAATAATATTTTTTATAATAAATTTCTTAACATTAAGGAGATAAACTAATATGGATAGATTAATAAAGATTAATACTAAAGAGGATATATTTGCTGTATATAAAAATACACCCATCAGTGTTTTATTAGAATACCATAACTTGAACACGCACTATGAAGCAGTAAGTAGTCCACAGATGTTAATAGGGATGTGCATGGACAATAGAAAGTATCTTCATATACCAGACAATTTTGCATACATTATTCGTTCTGGTGGAGGAACTTTGCGCTTTAGTGAATTTAAGGTTTCTTATACTATAGCAATAGGAAAAATTAAAACTATTGCACTTATAGCCCACAATCACTGTGGAATGGTTAATTTGATGTCAAAAAGGGAACAGTTTATCCAAGGCCTTGTTGATGTAGTGGGCTGGGAAAGACAGAGAGCGGAAGATCATTTTATGAATTTCGCTCCAATGTTTGAGATTGGTAATGAGATAGAGTTTGTTTTGGAGGAGTCTAAAAGACTAAGAAATAAATACCCTAATATTTTGATAGCCCCCCTTTATTATAATCTAGACGACAATCTTTTATATCTGATCAAAGAGGATTAGGGGGTTCAATTAATTAAAAGGTGCATTTATATTTTACCATTTACCTTGCCATTGAATTTAATATAATGTAAAGTAATAGGAGAAAAGAAACAATTTATTGTGAAGTTAGCTGCGAAGGGTAGGGTAAAATGAGAATAGATAAAAAATTATTGAAATATTCCTTATATGTTACGGTGACAGTGCTTTTAATTTACATGGGTATAATAATTATTAATAATATAGGTAGTATTTTTTCACTATTATCAAGTACATTAGGGAGAATCATTGGACTTGTTAAACCGCTACTTATGGCATTAGTAATTGTATACTTATTAAAACCAATTGTGAAAAGCATTGAAAATTTCTTGGAAGTGAAAAAAATATTTAAAAAGGCAAATACAAGAAGAGCCGTAGGAATTTTAGGAGTGTATGCATTAGTAGTCGCTGTATTTGTAGCTATTATTAGTGGGATATATATTATGGTTGGAGGGAAACTTTCCAATAATATAACTATAACTAATATGACAGAGTACTTAACTGATTATTTAAGGAACTCAACATTGTCAGTTAGTGCTATTAGTGAAAAATTACAAAGTTTAAATATATTAGGCGGAAATTTCAATGAAAAAATTGCTCAAATTGTAAGCTATGTACAATCATATTTTTCTACAAGTATTGGCGCAATGACAAATTCAATTGTATCTATAGGCGGAAATATAGCTTCATTTATGATAGCTATAGTATTAAGTATTTATTTGATGCAGGACTATGAGTACTTTATAAATTTATGGAATAAAATTTATAACCTTATATTTGGAAAAAGTAGTACAGGAACTAAAGTTAAAGAAGTATTAGGTACTATAGATGATACCTTTTATAAATATATAAGAGGGCAATTATTAGAAGCTTGTGTTGTTGGAGTTTTATCAGGTACTGTACTATATTTTATTGGAATAGATTATGCTTTTATAATAGGAATTATTGCAGGTATTTGTAATATGATACCTTACATAGGGCCGATTGTTGGAACTATTCTTGCAGTAATTATGGCACTACTAAGTGGACAACCAATTACCGCTTTATGGGCAACTATTGGAATGATTGGAGTTCAACAAGTTGATAATAACTTGCTAGCACCTAAAATTGTTGGAGATAGCGTAGGACTTCATCCAGTGTTCACGATGCTTGCCATTATTATAGGTGGAAGTTTAGGTGGACTTGTAGGGATGCTGATAGCTGTACCTGTTGCTGCTTCGTTTAAGATAGTACTTAGTAAATGGTATACTTCTCACATGGAGCGAGAGGCTACAGAGTAAAATATTAATCAGGTCAAGCTTATAAAAAAATGAAAAAGGGCATCTGCATACTTAGATATGCGATGTCCTTTAATTTTTTGCTTATTAATATATTAGTCTTCTAGCTGTGTTGAAATTTGGCATATATTTCATTTCCAAAGTTTTAACGCTTGAGCCTGGTTTAGGTGAATGTATAAACTTTCCGTTTCCAACATAAATGCCAACATGACTTATTGCGGACCCAAAGAAAACCAAATCTCCTACACGTAAGTTACTTTTGCTAACCACTGTACCTTTTGATGTTTGACTTTTGGCGGTGCGTGGTAATGTTATTTTAAAATGATTATAAACATGCATAGTAAATCCAGAGCAATCAAATCCAGCTGTGCTAGTTCCACCAGCTTTATAGGGCGTGCCAATGAATTTTTTTGCATAGGCTACAATATTAGCGCCTGTAAGATTAGTTTTATTTGCAGATAATGCCACGCTTTTAGTTCCAAATGTAATTTCATTAGCTTGTACATTCGTACTACTAATACTTATTGAACCTGCAAAAACTAAAGCAAGAGCAAATGATGTAATACTTTTAAAATTTTTCATCCGTATCCCCCTTTATTTATACCTTGTAAACGTTCCCCAATATACTATTCTACATAAATATCACATTTCCTTTTAAAAAATAAAATTTAATGTAAAAATATAGATATATTAAAGAATTATGGTGGACCGGTAGGATTTATAATTTTTGGGTTTTTTATATCATATCTAACAAGAATGTTTACTAAAGGCGATATTAAAGATAATTAACCTATGTGATAAATATTATAAATATAGCATCTAATTAAACAGATGCTATATTTTTTTTGCAAATATACACGTTAATTATATATAAATGTTGAATTATAAGGAAATTTAAAATAATATGGTATTGTAATAATGAAATATATATGTTAGTATGTAATCGTTATAGAAAAGGTTTTCTTTTTACGTATATTATTAATTTTATACAATTATTTATACTCAAAGGGACATACTTACTAAAGTACGTATTATATTTAAGACAATAGAAAAGGTTTTCTTAAATTAAAAAGTAAAAAAGGCAGAATTAAAATCAAATTCATTATTTAATAATTATAATCTAAGAAAAGCTTTTCTATTAAATAAAAAAAGATATGGAGATGTGTTATGCATAATTTAACTATTGTTTCATTTTTATTTTTTACAGGTTTAGTTGGACTTATTACTTACTTTAAGATAAGAGGTAATAACAAAAATACCCAATCTAAGGATGCTTATTTCTTAGGTGGGCGTAGCTTAACAGGTGGAATTATTGGTGCCTCACTTTTATTAACAAATTTAAGTGCGTCAAATTTTGTTGGTATGAGTGGACAATCTTATAGTGGGAATATGAGCAATATGGCATATGAGGTTACCTCTGGACTTGTACTTGTGGTTGTAGCTATGTATTTAGTACCAAGATATTTGAAACAAGGAATAACAACTTTACCAGATTTTATTGAGGACAGATATGATTCTGGTGTTAAAAAAATAATTTCAATATTGTTTTTTCATTATAAAAGTAGTTTAAACCCTTGCTAAGGTAAGGATTCAAATAAATAAAACAAAGATAGTGTTAACACTATCAAATATACAAGGAGGAAATAAAAATGAAACAAGGAAAAATGAAACAAAGGCTTGCATTTGCACTAGGTGCATTCGGCCATGACATTTATTACCAAGTATTATCAACATATTTCATGATTTTCGTTACAAAAGCTATGTTTGCAGGAGCTCCAAAGGAAACTCAGATGAAAATGATAGGGTTAGTTACCACATTAGTTGTAGGTATCAGACTAGCTGAAATTATCTTTGATCCAATTATTGGTAGCGTTATAGACAACACTAAAACTAGATGGGGAAAATTCCGTCCATGGCTTGGTATTGGTGGAACAATCAGTGCAATTTGCTTAGCAATGCTATTTACTAACTTCTTTGGACTAGCCACAAGTAACCAAACTTTATTTACAATTGTATTTATCATTGTTTTCATCATTTTAGACTGTTCTTATTCATTTAAAGATATAGCATTTTGGTCAATCATCCCTGCACTTAGTGATGATTCGAGAGAACGTGGAAAATTAGCAACATTCGGTCGTTTCGCTTCATCATTAGGGGCAAACGGAACAACATTGGCAGTAGTTCCTATAGTTTCATTCTTTACCTTAATAGTTACTGGTCACTCTGGTCAAGGAGCTAGCGGATGGTTTGCTTTTGGGTTAATAGCCGCATTAATCTATGGTGTTACAAGTTGGATTGTAGCTCTTGGCACAAAAGAACAAGAAAGTGTTTTACGTAAGCAACAAGGAAAAACTTCACTTAAAGATGTCTTTACTGCACTTACTAAAAACGACCAATTAATGTGGTTGGCACTAGCATATCTTTTATTTGCTATTGGTTATGTAGCTACAACAGCCGTATTAATGCTTTACTTCCAATATGTAATCGGTAATATAGCAGCTTTTTCAATTGTAGGCATTGTAGCTGCAATTTGTGGCATTGTATCTGTTCCACTTTTCCCAATTATCACTAAATTTATTTCAAGAAAATACGTTTACATAATTGGTATTTTATCAATGCTAATTGGATATTTAATACTTTCCATAGTATCACCAAATTTAATAGCAGTTATTGTTATAGGTCTAGTATTCTTCTATTTTCCATATCAATTAATTTTTCTAGCAGTGCTTATGACAATCAGTGACTCAGTTGAATACGGACAATGGAAAAATGGAGTTCGTAATGAAGCAGTCACTTTATCTCTTCGTCCATTATTAGATAAACTCGCAGGTGCTTTATCTAATGGCATCGTAGGTTTCATATCAGTAACGTGTGGTATGATTGGAGATGCACAAGCACGTGATATAACATCACAAGGTATTGTAACATTTAAAATGTATGCTTTCTATTTGCCAGCAGCATTAATGATTATCTCCGGTGTTATCTTCTTATTCAAAATTAAATTAACAGAAAAGAAACACGCTGAAATAGTAAAAGAATTAGAAGCATCATTAGGAGAAGAAAAATGTAGTTGATATAGAGCCTTGGGAGTACCCACACGCAGCAGGTGGAGTAGTTGTATTTCTTATGATATCAATGTATATATTGTTTTCAAAACTAGGAATAGCTTCAGTTAATGGAATTACAATTTATACATTTGTGTATATGTTAATTGTAGGCATTATAACAATACTTGCAGTGGTATTTATAAAAAGAAAAGATTTAAAGAAGACTAAAAAAAATGAGGCTAAAGTAGATTTAAATCAATAGTTAAAGAATCTACAATTAAAGAATTAAAAACATTAGGAGCTGTCTCTAAATAAATTGCGAGACAGCTCCTTATTATTTGTTGATATGCTTTACAATATTTAATTTATTTAGTAAAATTTATTTATATGAATAATTAATTTAGTAAATAAATTTTAGAATTTTGCTTTATTTATAAAAAATAGAATGTTTTGTAGGAGGAAATAATGAAAGTTAATATAAGGGATGTGGCAAGGGAAGCTAATGTTTCTATGAGCACTGTATCAAGGGTTATAAATGCTAATTATCCGGTTAAAGAAGAAACTAGAATTAGAGTAGAGCAGGCTGTAAAAAAATTAAATTTTAGTCCGAATACATTGGCGAGATCATTAATTAGTCAAAACACTAAAACCATAGGAATTTTAGTTCCAAGCATAAACAATATTTTTTTTCCTACTGTAATTAAAGCTATTGAATATGAACTGAGAATTAAAGGCTATTCAATTTATCTTTGTGATACAGATGATAGTGCTGAGGAAGAAATAAAATATATAAAATCACTTATGGGCAGGCAAGTAGATGGCATTATAGTTATAGATCCTAAAACTGAAAATATGATAAATGGATTTTATGAAACAGTGAGCAACGATATACCACTGGTATCAATTAATGGATACAATAATAATATAAATTGTAATTTTGTAATTAATGATGAAGCAAGCGGTGCAAGACAGGCTATGGAGTATCTTTTAAAACTTGGACATAAAAATATAATTTTTGTAAGAGGTAAAGAAAGTTATTCCTACGATATAAAAGAGAAGGTTTACAATAAATTCATGGAAGAAAATAATTTAACTGCCCAAAATGAGATTGTAGATATTGGTGAAGGAAATAGTAACAAAACTGTAGATGGAACTATGAATATAATGAGAAAAGAATTAGAAAAGATAAAAGCATTTAAAGCACCTATGGCTGTATTTGCTTGTAACGATTTAATGGCTGTAGGAGTTATGAATGCTTGTAGAATAATGAATTTGGATGTACCAACAGACGTCTCAATAATTGGATTCGATAATAGTTATATTTCAAATATTGTTGAGCCAAAACTCACAACTGTAGATCAAAACATGTATTTGCTTGGAGAAAATGCTTCAAAAATGCTATTGGACATAATTGAAAATAGTAATGGAAAGATTAGCAAAATTATTTTAAAAACTCAACTTATTATAAGAAATAGTTGCAGTAATATTTAGAATCAATAATTTTACTAAAATATATTGATATTTTACTAAAAAAATGATAAGATAAAAATATAAAGGTTTACAAAGACTTATTTATTATTAAAAGGAGCTGAGTAATATGATTAGAAAGTTGAAAGATACGTTCAAAAGAGTTTACGGAGATGAGGCAGAAAAAACTTTTTTTGCTCCAGGTAGAGTGAATTTAATAGGGGAGCATACGGATTATAACGGAGGTAATGTCTTCCCTTGTGCATTAACTTTTGGGACTTATGCACTAACTAGAAAGAGAAATGATAAAAAGATAAGGTTTTATTCAGACAATTTTGAAGCTTTAGGAATAATAGAGGTTAATATAGATGAGATAGAATATAACAAAGATCAAGATTGGGCAAATTATCCTAAGGGAGTAATTTGGGCTTTTGAGAATAATGGTATGAAAATAGATAGTGGATTTGATATATTGTTTTATGGAAACATCCCCAATGGTGCAGGATTATCTTCTTCAGCATCTATAGAAGTAGTTACGGGTATCGTTTTAAAAGATTTATATAATTTTCCTATTGAAATGGTTGATATTGCAAAGCTTAGTAAAAAAGCTGAAAATCAATTTATAGGTGTGAATTGTGGCATTATGGATCAGTTTGCTATAAGCATGGGTAAAAAGGATTGTGCAATACTTTTAGATACAAACACATTAAAATATGAATATGCAAGTATTGTCCTTGATGGGGCATCTATAGTAATAGCAAACACAAATAAAAGAAGAGGACTTGCTGATTCTAAATATAATGAAAGAAGAACAGAATGTGAAACTGCACTTAAAGATTTACAAAAGTCGCTTGATATAAATTCTCTTTGTGAATTAAATGAAGAAGAATTTGAAAAGAATAGACATCTTATAAAAGATGCAGTTTGCACAAGGCGAGCAAAGCATGCTATTTATGAGAATCAAAGAACTTTAAAGGCAGTAAAAGCCCTTGAAAGTAAAGATATAGAGTTATTTGGTAAGTTAATGAATGCCTCACATGTATCACTAAAAGATGATTATGAAGTTACAGGGATAGAACTCGATACACTAGTTGAAATTGCGTGGAACAAATCAGGAGTAATAGGATCAAGAATGACTGGTGCAGGCTTTGGTGGATGCACAGTAAGTATAGTTAAAGATGAATGTGTGGATGATTTTATTAAAAATGTTGGACAAGAATATAAAAGTAAGATAGGGTATGAGGCAGAATTTTATGTAGCTCAAATAGGTGATGGTGCAAGAAAACTTTACTAAAAATTTAAAAAATAATATAGGAGATGATTAAATGAGTATATTAGTATGTGGTGGAGCGGGATATATAGGTTCACATTGTGTGTATGAATTAGTTGAAAGCGGAGAAGAGGTTATAGTAGTTGACAATCTTCAAACTGGACACAGAGGTGCAATACATTCAAAGGCTAAATTTTATCAAGGTGATATAAGAGACTTTGATTTTATGGATAGTGTATTCAAAGAAAATAAAGTTGAAGGAGTAATACATTTTGCTGCTAATTCTCTTGTTGGAGAAAGTATGGAAAATCCATTAAAGTATTATAACAACAATGTCCATGGTACGGAAGTACTTCTAAGTGCTATGACTTCAAATGATGTTAAGAAGATAGTGTTCTCTTCAACAGCGGCAGTATACGGGGAACCAGAGAGGGTACCTATTGAAGAAACTGATAGGACGGAGCCAACTAACACTTACGGAGAAACAAAACTCGCAATGGAAAAAATGATGAAGTGGTCAGATCAGGCTTATGGATTAAAATACATTGCACTAAGATATTTTAATGTTGCAGGTGCAAATGTAAATGGATTAATAGGTGAAGATCATAGTCCGGAAACTCATCTTATACCTTTAGTATTACAAGTTCCATTAGGAAAAAGAGAAAAAATATCAATATTTGGTGAAGACTATGCTACAAAAGATGGCACATGTGTAAGAGATTATATATATGTGAAAGATCTTATAAATGCTCATATATTGGCTTTTAACAAGCTTAGAGATGGATATCACAGTGATGTGTTTAATTTAGGAAATGGGTTTGGATTTAGCGTAAAGGAAATCATAGATGCAGCAAAAACTGTTACAGGTAAAGATATAAAAGCTGAGGTATGTAAAAGAAGAGCCGGAGACCCAGCGGTGCTTATAGCATCAAGTGTGAAAGCTAAGAAAACTTTAGGCTGGGAACCTAAAGTTAAAGATATAGAAACTATAATAGGCTCTGCTTGGAATTTTCATAAAAATAATATAAATGGATTCGATGATAAATAAGGGGTGGTAAAATGGCAGTAAATATTTCTATAGAGGTTCAAAATCTACTTAATTATGCCCTGCAAAAGCAACTTATAATACCTGAGGATATAATATACACAAAGAATAAACTTTTAGAAGCATTATCACTAGATGAAATTGAAAATATAAAGATTGAAAATGAAATTATTGAAGATAAAGATTTTGGATTACAACAAGTTTTAGATAATATAACTGATTGGGCTTATGAAAATGAAAAAATAGAAGACAATGGCATAGTTTCTAGAGATTTATTTGACACAAAAATTATGGCTTGTTTAATAGGAAGGCCATCGGAAATAATAAGAGAATTTAATAAACTTTATAATGAAAGTCCAAGTATTGCAACAGATTACTTTTATGGATTGTCAATTAATTCGAATTATATAAGATGGGAAAGGGTGCAAAAGGATTTAAAGTGGAAATGTGCAACTGAGTATGGTGATATTGATATTACTATTAATTTATCTAAGCCTGAAAAGGATCCTAAAGCAATTGCTATGGCTAAGAACTTAAAGACAAGTGGATATCCAACCTGTTTACTTTGTAAAGAAAATGAGGGCTATGCAGGTAGGATTAACCACCCAGCTAGAGGCAATCACAGGATTATACCTGTTGAATTAAATAGTGAAGAATGGTTTATACAATATTCTCCTTACGTTTACTATAATGAACATTGTATAGTTCTTAAGGGTGAACATGAGCCTATGAAAATATGTAAAGAGACCTTTAAGAGGTTATTAGATTTTGTGTGGCAATATCCACATTATATAATAGGATCTAATGCAGACCTTCCAATAGTTGGAGGCTCCATATTAAGTCATGACCATTTCCAAGGTGGAAACTATGAATTTGCTATGGCAAAGGCACTTGTGGAGGAAGAATTTGTGGTGATCGGCTTTGAGGGAGCAACTCTTGGTAGAGTTAAGTGGCCTATGAGTGTTGTTAGAATAAAGGGCTATGATAGTAAAACTTTAATTGATTTAGCATATCACATTTTAAAAAGATGGAAGAGTTATTCTGATGAAAATGTAGATATAATGGCATATACTGAGGACATACCTCATAACACAATAACACCTATAGCTAGAAGACGCGGGGATGCTTATGAGATAGATTTAGTTCTAAGAAATAATAGAACATCAGAGGAACATCAAGATGGGATTTTTCATCCTCATGAAGAATTACATCATATAAAGAAAGAAAATATTGGTCTTATTGAGGTTATGGGGCTTGCTGTTTTACCAGCAAGACTAAAAACAGAGATAAAAGAACTTAGTTATTATTTAATAAATAAAAATAAAATTAATGAATTAGATAATTGTCCAGAGCTTGTGAAACATAAAAAATGGGCATTGGAATTAGTCCAAAAATATTCAGATATAAGTGAAACAAATGTAGATGAAATTTTAAAAATGGAAATAGGTATGGTGTTTTCAGAGGTTCTAGAACATTCTGGAGTATTTAAAAGGGATAAGAGTGGAATAAAGGCTTTTAATAAATTTATAAATAGTCTATAGAAAAAATAAGTGAGCGTGAAAATTATGGCAACAATAAAAGATATTGCAAACAAAGCTGGAGTATCAATTGCTACTGTATCTAGGGTATTAAACTTTGATGATACTCTAAATGTAACAGACTCTACAAAACAAAGAATATTTGAAGCGGCTGAGGAACTAGATTATACAAAAAAGAAAGAAAAAAACATCAAGAAAAGTATTTATAAGGTAGCCATAGCAAATTGGTACACTGAAAAAGAAGAAGTACTAGATCCATATTATTTATCTATAAGAATGGCTATAGAGAAAAAATGTGCTAGTGAAAATATAGAAGTAGTAAAATTATCCCCATTTTTTACTACATATATAAATGAAGTAGATGGAATTATAGCTATTGGAAAATTTGGACATATGGAACTAGAAAAGCTTAGAACAGTATCAAGGAATATAGTATTTGTTGATTCCTCTCCCGAAAGTGAAGTCTATGATTCAGTAGTATGCGATTTAAAGTATGCCACTATCAATATATTAAAATACTTAGAGGGACTTGGACATGAAAATATTGGCTTTATTAGTGGTGTGGAATATATTAATGGTGGTAAAGATATTTTTGTTGATAGACGGGTCAGAACCTATAAAGAAGAAATGCATGCTAGGGACATAGACTATAAGGAAAATCTGTACATAGGTGAATTCACACCACAAAGTGGGTATGAGCTTATGAAAAAGGCATTAGGAGCTAAAAATAATGTAACGGCTTATATAATGGCTAATGATTCTATGGCAATAGGGGCCTATAAGGCTATAAGTGAAGCTGGCTTAAAAATACCTGAAGACATTAGTATAATATCCTATAATGATAATATAACATCACAGTTTATAGTACCTGCATTAACTACTGTTAAAATCCACATGGAGTTTATGGGTGAGACCGCTGTAGACTTAATGATAGAGAAGTTAAAAGATGAAAGAGAAATAGCTAAAAAAATAGTTATACCTACAGTGCTTATAGTGAGAGATAGTTGTGGGAAATTAAATTAAATAAATTTGGTCCTTATGTTAAAAATCCAGTAGATAAGCAAGTAATTTGTGCTTCTACTGGATTTTCTTATTTAACTGATCTATAAATAATTCACCCTTGCAAAAATGGAGCAATTAAGTTAATGCATCTATCATAATATGTTAATATATATTATAATAGATATTAACAAAGATTAATTATTGAAATCATTTATATATAATAATTTGTTCAGGGGGAGATATTTATGTATGATGTAATTATTATAGGGTCAGGAGTAGTAGGAGCAGTTATAGCTAGGAAACTTTCAAGATATAATTTGAAAATATGTATTTTAGAAAAAGAAGATGATGTTGCTACTGGAGCTTCAAAAGCCAACAGTGGTATAGTTCATGGCGGATATGCTGCTAAGTATGGTACATTAAAAGGACAATTATGTGGAAAAGGGAACAAAATGTATAGTAAACTTCAGGAAGAATTAAATTATGGATACAGACAAACAGGAGCTTTGGTCATTGGATTTAATGAAGTTGATGAGAAGAAAATTATTGAGCTTTATGAAAATGGTCTGAAAATGGGCTGCGATGATTTAGAGATAATCAGAGGAGACAAACTAAAAGAAATAGAGCCACATTTAAATACTGACGTAAAGGTAGCACTTTATGCTAAAAGTGTAGGGGTTACCTCACCCTATGAATTTACTATTGCATTAGTAGAAAATGCTGTGGAAAACGGTGTAGAGCTTAAGCTTGAGAATGAAGTAATGTCTATAGAAAACCTAGAAGAAAAATTTATTATACATACAAATAAAGAGAACATTGAAGCAAGATATGTTATAAATGCTGCTGGACAATACAGCGATAAAATAGCTAATATGTTAGGTATGGATGATTTTAGAATAATGCCTAAAAAAGGCCAATATATATTGATGGGAAAAGACCAAGGTCACTTGGTGAATACTGTTATATTCCAAGTGCCCACGGATAAAGGTAAAGGAATATTAGTAACTACAACTTATCATGGTAATTTTATGATAGGACCTAACTCAGAAGAAATAAGTGATAAAGATGATGTTGCAACTACCACTGAGACTTTAAAAGAGGTCATAGAAACAGCGAGAAGGTCTATACCTGATTTTGATGTAAGAAAGACTTTAACTACTTTTTCAGGTATAAGAGCTAGCAGTAATACCGGAGATTTTATCATTGAGGAAAGCAGAGTTAAAAGATTTATAAATGTGGCTGGTATAGATTCACCAGGACTTACATCATCACCTGCAATAGCCGAGATGGTAGGTGATATACTTGTGATTTCAGGTCTAGTGCTTCAGGAGAAAGATAATTTTATTTCGCATAGAAGTGGAATAATAGTTAAAAAAGATAATAATTTTCATGGGAAAATTGATGATATTGATCCAGAGAAGAACATAATATGCAGATGTGAAGGAGTTACAGAGGCAGAAATTGTGGATGCTATTCATAGAAACATACCTATTAGTTCTACAGATGCAATTAAAAGAAGGACAAGAGCTGGAATGGGAACATGCCAAGCCAATTTTTGTAGATCTAGAGTTGTAGCAATAATTGCAAGAGAACACAATATTGAAGAAGATAAAGTCACCGTAAGAGGAAATAGTTCTTCTAAAGCACCTATTAGAGCAGAAATAAATCTCATTAGGAAATTAAAATAATAATAGAAATAAGTTCGACAAATAGGTCGAATTGTGATAGAATTATTATTGCGAGTAAGCCAGACAATCGCTGCTGTAGGAATACAGGAGAGGAAAGTCCGAGCTCCATAGGGCAGGGTGCTGGCTAACTACCAGTGGAGGCGACTCTAAGGAAAGTGCAACAGAGATATACCGCTAAAGGTATTTTAAAGTTCAGTTTACTGAACCTTTTAATATACTAGTAAGGGTGGAAAGGCGAGGTAAGAGCTCACCAGCGCAATGGCGACTTTGCGGCTATGTAAACCCCATCTGGAGCAAGATCGAATAGGAAGGCATTTTGGGACTGCCCGTCCCGCCTTCGGGTGTATCGCTTGAGCCTATTGGAAACAATAGGCCTAGATAGATGATTGTCTAATACAGAACTCGGCTTATAGACTTACTCACATTGAAAACATTATGTTTAACGCATAGTGTTTTTTATTTTGCCACCGGTTTGTCACCCAAAATATTATTTAATTTTTCAGTAGGACTTTTTTGCATCTCTTTAAGACATGACTATAAATATTCAGAGTTGTATTTATATTTTTATGGCCTAGTCTTGTTTGAATAGTTTTGAAGTATATATCCTGGGATAATAATAAGGTTGCATTTGTATGTCTTTTATGGTTACAAGATTATCTTTAAAATTTATATCAGACCATTCAAGTCCGCCAAGCTCACCACGTCTTAATCCAAGCTCTATAGTTACCCTGAAAGCAATACAAAACATATAATCATAATTATTATTAAGATCTAAAGAATTTAAGATTAATTGGATCTCATTAACATCTAAAGTATCAGGAGTGAAGTTATTCCTATTAGGGCGTTCTATATATTTACATGGATTATCTTTTATTACCTTTAATTTAAATGCACGCTTTATTTCTGTAATTTCACTATTTAGAGATAATTAAACTTGGAGGAATGAAAACCTGATATTGGAAGGAGAAAAATTAATAGTTTGGGTGAAGAATTTATAGAGAAAGGTATAAGTCCTGGTGGAAGTGCTGATTCTCTTGGAGTAACGATGTTTTTATATTTTGTTGAACAATACATGAATGGTAATAATACATAGACATAATTAAGTTTATAGTTATCCATAAATAATTGTAATTTATAAAATCATATTGTATAATTACTATAAATAGTTGAAAAATATTTTAAGAGAATTGAGGAAGTTAATGATATGAATCCGTTATTTGAAAAAATTGAAATTACAGACTTAAGACCTATTAGAGAGATAGTATTTCAAAGACTTAGAATGGCAATAATTAGTGGGAACTTGGAACAAGGAGTGAGGTTAGTTGAGACGTCTATAGCTGAAAATATGGGAGTTAGCAGAACCCCCGTTAGAGAAGCGTTTAGGCAACTAGAAGTTGAAGGGTTAGCTGAAAATATTCCAAGGAGAGGGACTATTGTTAAGGGAATATCAAAAAAAGACATTATAGAAATATATGAAATTAGAGAAATGCTTGAAGGATTACAATTCAGGTTAGCATGTCTTAATATATCTGAATTACAGATAACCGAATTAAAAGAAAAGTATTCTAGAATGGAAGAGTGCATAGTTAACAATGATATTACCGAATATTGGAGGTTGCATGGTGAATTTAATAACATTATATCTTACGCTTCCGGAAATAATAGACTTATAGACCAAATGAAGCAGATTTATGAGTATTTATCAAGGTTGAGAAATCTCACATTAGTTATGGATAAAAGAAGAGAAAACGCTATGGAAGAACATAAAGAACTAATAAGAGCTTTTGAAATAAGAGATGAAGTGTTAGCAGAAAAGATAGGAAGGCAGCACACAGTAAATGCAAAGGAGTTTCTTGCAAAGGAAATTCACTTATTTTAATAAAGTTTGTATGGAGATATTATTTCATGAATTGTAGAAATAATATCTGTACACAATTAAAGATATTATTTATAATTTATTTTTTTGTTAAACGATTGCAATTAACAAAAATATAAATTATAATAAAATTACAAATTACTATTGTTTAAATTGTATACAGGTATACAAGAATCCAAATATATGTATATATATTATTATATGGCTATATGGCTATATATTTAAAGTCTATTGTATACAGGTATACAATAAACAAGAAGTTATATAATTTTGAAAATATGAGGAGGTGAAATTGAACTGTTGAAATAGAATAGTTCAATGAAAATATGAGTAGGAATATAAAAGAAACAGTCAAAACCTTATACAAGATGATCAACATGGCACTGCAATTGCAGTTTTAGCAGGTTTGTATAATGCGCTAAGAATAGCAAAAAAAGTATAGGTAAGCTAGAGGTTGTTATAAATGTAGCAGGTGCGTTTTCCTAGGTATATTCAAAGGTGCATTAGAAGTTAGGGTTAAAAAGATATATGTGATGAAATGAAAATCGCTGCAGCAAAGGGAGTTGCAGGTTTGAAGATGAGCATGAACTTAATGAAGAATATATATAGTGTGTTTAATAAAGGTGTTGGTGAAGCTGTTGCATATGCTGTTACAAGTGTAGCGCGAAAACTTGGAACTGGGAGGGCATAAGAATAGATAAACATTCTGAAACCGACTACTACAAGTGTGAAACAGATTAGTAGGTGAATTAGGTAATTAACGATTGTAATAAAATTATATAGTCATAATTGTTGTAAATTATAGAAATATGAGAAGAAGTGTATACAATGATATGTTGGGAAATTTTATTTTATAAGAAGGGTAGGTAAAAAAATGGGACAAAATATAACTAGAAAAATTTTAAAATTACATCTAGTAGAAGGAAAAATGATTGCTGGAGAAGAGATATCAATTAAGATTGACCAAACACTAACACAAGATGCTACAGGTACAATGGCATATTTAGCGTTTGAAGCTTTAGGAATACCAAGAGTAAGGACTGAAGTTTCAGTAAGTTATATAGACCATAATACTCTTCAAGCAGGATTTGAAAATGCTGATGACCATGCATTTTTGCAATCTATTGCTAAAAAATATGGAATATACTGCTCTAGGCCTGGAAATGGAATATGTCATCAAGTTCATTCAGAAAGATTTGCAGTTCCAGGAAAAACTCTTTTAGGCTCGGATAGTCACACACCTACTTCAGGTGCACTTGGTATGATAGCGATTGGCGCAGGTGGAATGAGTGTAGCAATGGCAATGGCTGGTCAACCTTTTCCGATAGTTATGCCTCAAGTAGTTAATGTTAAGTTAACTGGGAAGTTAAGACCAGGGGTTGCAGCTAAGGATTTAATTCTAGAACTTTTAAGAAAAATGACAGTTAAAGGTGGAGTAGGAAAAGTAATAGAATATACAGGCCAAGGAGTAGAAATGTTAAGTGTAACTCAAAGACAAACAATAACTAACATGGGAGCAGAATTAGGTGTAACTACATCTGTTTTCCCAAGTGATAGAATTACTTATGAATTTATGAAGTGTCAAGGAAGAGAAGTTGATTGGGTAGAGCTGATAGCAGATGAAGATGCACATTATGATGAACTTATAGAAATGAATCTTGATGAAATCGTGCCAATGGTTGCAAAACCTCATATGCCTGATAAAGTAGTAAAAATAAGTGAACTTGAAGATACTAAGATTAATCAAGTATTTATTGGAAGCTGTACAAATGCATCTTATAGTGATTTAGCTAAAGCAGCTACTATTTTAGAAGGAAAGTGTGTTCATCCAGATGTAAGCCTTTCTGTTGCAGCGGGATCAAGACAAGTCTTTGAAATGATAGCGAGAGACGGTATACTTCAAAAATTTATTTCTGCTGGTGCTAGAGTACTTGAAAGTGCATGTGGTCCTTGTGTTGGTATTGGTCAAGCACCATCGTCAGCTGGGATTTCTTTAAGAACTACTAATAGAAACTTCATAGGGAGAAGTGGAACTGCTGATGCACAAGTTTATTTAGTAAGCCCGGAAGTTGCAGCTGCTAGTGCTATAACTGGAGTGATAACTGATCCTAGAGATGTAGCAAATTTAGAAGTTTTAGAGTTAATAAAGGAATCAACGGATCGTATTATAGATGACAGACTGTTAATAGCTCCGATAGAAAATATAGATGATGTTGTTGTGAAAAGAGGACCTAATATTAAACCTTTACCACTAAGAGAAGGCTTGGATGAAGAAATAAATACTTCAGTTCTTTTAAAGGTAGAAGATAATATCACAACTGACGATATTATGCCAGCTGGTGCTAAAATCCTTCCGCTTAGATCAAATGTCCCAGCTATATCACAATACGTATTCAATGGAATAGATTCTACATTCGCGAGTAGAGCAAAAGAAAATAATGGTGGAATTGTTGTAGCTGGGGAAAACTATGGACAAGGATCAAGTAGAGAACATGCTGCTCTTGCACCTATGTATTTAGGAGTTAAAGCTATTTTAGCAAAGTCTTTTGCAAGAATTCATCATGATAATTTAATTAACTATGGCATACTACCATTAAGATTCAAGGATAAAGTCGACTATGAAAGAATAAATCAAGGGGATGTTCTAGGTATTAAAACTGTTGTGAAACAAGTTATTAATGGTGAATTTACCATAATGAATGAAACACAGGGATTTGAAATAAAAGCATTTGTAACTCTTTCAGATAGGCAGAAAGAAGTAATAATAAGTGGTGGACAATTAAACTATCTTAAAAAGTTGTTATAAATGACTATATATTATTAAACATTTATTTAACAATGTATACAGGTATACAGGTATACATATAATTTAAATGGTATACTTGTATACCACATTATATATATTGCTTAAAATTAATATGGAAATGATACTAAAAAGATAGATATCAAACAATTTTCTAAAAGGGGGAGATATGAATGAATAAAATACCATGTACTATCATGAGAACAGGTACAAGCAAAGGTGTGTTTTTCAAATATGAAGATATGCCTAAGGACAGAGAAAAATGGGATGCTTTTCTTTTAGATGTAATGGGAAGTCCAGATGCTAGACAGATAGATGGATTAGGTGGAGCAAATGCCCTCACAAGCAAAGTTGCAATTATAAAAAAAGCAGACAATAAAGATTATGATGTAGAATACACTTTTGCCCAAGTTAGCTTAACAGATAACCTAGTGGATTTTAAAGGAAATTGCGGTAATATTTCTTCAGGAGTTGGTCCTTTTGCAATAAATGAAGGACTTTTAGAAATAACTAGCCCTATTACTGAAGTTAGAATTTTAAATACAAACACAAATAAGATAATAGGCGCAGAAGTTGAAATTGAAAATGGAGAAGCTAAGGTAGAAGGCGATACGTTTATACCAGGAGCTCCAAATTCAGGATCAAAAATATTTCTTTCTTTCTACGATTCTGAAGGATCTGTAACAGGAAAACTTCTTCCAACAGGAAATGTAGTAGATAGAATTAAAACTTCAATAGGTGATATTAATATATCTATAGTAGACTCAGCAAATCCATTAGTGTTTATGAATGCAAAGGACATTGGACTTAAGGGAACAGAACTTCCAGATGATTATACAGATGAAAATTTAAAATTGATTGAAGAAATTCGTTCAATAGCTGCTGAAATGTGTGGATTTGCAAGCAAAGAAGAAGCTACGAAAAAATCCCCAGCAGTACCAAAGTCAACTGTTATTGCAGAATCTGCTGATTATGAAGACTTAAGCGGTCAAAAAAGAAATAAAGAGGATATGGATGTCATAGTTAGAATGATGTCAATGCAAAAGCCACATAAAGCTTTAGCAATTACTGGTTCAGTATGTATTACAGCTGCTGCTAGTATAGAAGGAACTTTAGTTAATAAATTAATAAAAAATAAAAGTGATAAAATAACAATCGCTCATCCAGGCGGGGTTATGGAAACTGTAGCTAAAGTAACAAATGGAAAAATCGATTGTGTGAAAGTAGTTAGAACAGCTCGTAGAATAATGAAGGGCTTAGTATATACAAGAAATAATTATTAACAGTAATAATAAAAATTATTCGGGGGTGTATTAAAAATGTCATTTTTAGCTATTTTAGGTTATTTAATGATCATCACATTCATGACGTTAATGATGAGGAAAAAAATGTCGCCATTTACTTCTCTTTTGATAGTGCCATTAGTATATGGTTTTATTGGAGGATTTGGTACAAATCTTGGTAAATATGCTATTGTTGGTGTTAAAACAGTAGTTCCAACCGCAATGCTTCTAGTATTTTCATTATTGTTCTTCTCAGTTCTGGTTGATACAGGAATGTTCGACCCAGTTGTTAAGAAAATAATCAAGATATGTAAAGGGGATCCTTTAAAAGTTATCATTGGTACAGCTTGTATAGTTGGTTTTATATCAATCGATGGTGATGGATCTTCTACTTATGTAATAATTTGTGCGGCTATGCTGCCAATTTACAAGAAACTTGGCATTAACCCAATGATATTAGCAATTATAACTATTATTCAAAACGGCGCGTGGAACATTCTTCCTTGGGGAGGACCAACTGCCCGAGTATTAGTTGGATTAAATGTTGAAGCTGGAGAAATTATGTGGGCTTACTACCCAGCGATGTTAGCTGTTACTTTCTACGGAATATTTGTAGCATACATTCTTGGACGTAGAGAACGTAAGAGAATTGGTATTATTCACTTAAGTGATGAAGAATTAGATGGATTATCTCAAATGGGTGGAGATGAAGTTAATAATTACAAGCGTCCAAAGTTTGTAGTTGTAAATTTCATACTTACTGGTGCAATTATGGCTACAATTATAGCAGACGTATATCCTCCAGGATTCGTATTTGGAATAGGTGCAGCATTAGCGTTAATAATCAACTATCCAAAAATATCTATCCAAAAACAACTTATTGAAAAACATGCATCTAATGCATTCCCGATATTATGCACAATATTTGCTGCAGGATGTTTCATGGGTATATTTGGAGAAACTAAAATGACAACTGCTATAGCACAACATTTAGTTTCAATAATTCCACCATCAATGGGATCACACCTTGGTGTTATTACAGCACTTATCAGTATCCCAGGAGCAGTTGCTCTTTCAAATGAAGGTTTCTATTTAGGAATTGTTCCAATACTTGCTAAAACTGCAGCGACTTATGGATTTACAAATCCACAAATTGGTATAGCAGCTTTAACTGGTCAAGCATTCCACTTAATGAGTCCGCTTGTTGCATCAGTTTATATACTTATACAATTAACAGGAGCTGATGATACAACATTCAGATTAAGATCAGCAGCATGGTCAATACCTATATATGGAATTTACTTTGTATTCGTATTCTTCATTATGAAGGCTGTTCCACTATAGAAATTTAAGTAGATAATGATTTTAAGATATATAAAAGAATAATTAATTGACTTAGCAATTGTACTGTGAGATTTATATTTATTATAATATAAATCTCATGGTTTTATAATAAATCTCATGGTATTTATCTGCATAAATAATATGACCAGAAATGGAGCTAAAGTACTTTGTCCAGTTAAGCCAGTATTCCGTATCGGTAATCACATCAAGAATATGCGGCAATATCTCTTTCTAATCTCATTCAAGTAAATTACTAATTTCTAGAGTAGAAAATTTAGCTTTTTTCTTTTGTTTATAAAGTTGCTTGTCAGCATCTTGAATCAGCTGGTCAAAGCTAAGCCTCATATCTGGAGAATAAACTGAAAATCCTAAACTAATAGATAACTTATAAGGTTTATTAGAAATGGAATTATATTTATCAAAATTAAAATTAATACTTTCACTAATCTTGTTGATTTCATTTTTAGTAGATTTATTTGCTGCAATTATGATAAATTCATCTCCACCAATACGGGCTACTATATCATCTGTTCCAAAGGATTCCTTAATTAAGAGTGCTGCTGTTAAAATAGCTTCATCGCCCTCCTTATGACCATAAGTATCATTAATCTTCTTTAAATCATCCAGATCTCCAAAACACATAATAGCTTTACCACCAGTTATGGCGGCTGCCTTATATAGGCTACCACCGTGCATATAAAATCCTCTTCTATTAAAGATACCTGTTAATTCATCAATTACATAACTGTTTTTTAATTCGCCATTACGCTTTTCAAGCTCGATAACAGCTAAATTTAATTGATCTTCTGCTTTTATGCGTTCATCAAACAACCTCTGAATTTTTAGTGTATTGCTAATTTGTTCTCTAAAGGTTTCATAAACAAATTCATCTAATGCATTCATATCAAAGGCAATATATCCAAAATAGTCTTCACCTGTAACTAAGGGAAAGAAAATTAGGTCATTTCTTTTTTCTTGATAAAAGAACTCGCTTGGTAATATATCTTGTGTATCTAAATACTGAACTTCGGCTACCTTGCCATCATTATATCCTAAAATCAATTTAGCCTTAGAAGGTAATTTTAAATTTGTTTTACTCAAACTAGTTACAGGAGTATCATAAACACATAAATAACATTGTTTAATTTCATACCAGGACATGGCAGCTATAATAACTTTAGTTAATTCTTCAAGGTTTGGTATAGTATTAAAGTCTCTCATTATATCCCTTGTACCTATATACATTCTTTTAAAATTAAACTGTTTTATGGACTCTCTTTTATTAATAATATTACCTATTAAAACACTTGCCAAATAAGATATTTCTTCTGCTACCCTTAAAACTTCATAATTATTTATAACAGTAAGCACAAGTCTCCTAATTGCATAAAGTGTTTCATTCCAAGGATAATCAAGTTTCTTTACAAAAATTGAATTAAATAAAAGCTCTTTAAATTCTTTTATAAATTCTCCTTCTATTTTTTTTGTTTTTATATCGCTTATAAATGCATTTAATAAATTAATAATGCTTGACTTGTACTCTAACATTAGAGCCTTGGGTATGCCAAGTTCCATTAGTGTTAAATTCACTATAGTAGATTGCTGCACAGTTAAGTAGGTTTCAAGTTCTTCACATTCTTTATAATATACAGTATCTTCACTGAAACTCGTTCTTAATGTTAATGGTGCGTTGTTTTTTAGAACATTGAAACAACCACAGGACTCTCGTATTATTAACTTTCCCTTTAAAAAAGTACATTGTGGCACAGATTGTCCATCTAAAATTGTATCTATATATTTAGCAGCCAGTGAAGCCATTTCAAAAATAGGTTGCTCAATAGTAGTAAAGGCAGGAGAGAAAGATCTTACTGTTTCAACATTATCAAACCCAGTTAATGCTATATCTTTTCCTACTTCAATTCCCATTTGCTTTAAACGATAAAATACTTCAATTGCCATTTCATCGTTTGAAACCGCAATAACCTGTGGCCGTTTATTCCTATGCACCATAAGTTCATTTACAGCTCTAGCTGCTGATAATTCATGGAAATCACCTTCAACAATTAACCCATCATCAAAAGGTATATTATGCTCCTTTAAAGCATCTTTGTATCCTTCAAACCTCATAACTGATTCTGCATTTAAAGAGGTTCCCGTTATAAAAGCTATTTTAGAATAATTATGATGCTCAATTAAGTGGTTAACCATTAAATACATACATTCTCTGTTATCAAAAATTACGCTAGGAATATCCTTAATATCTATTCCAATACTAACTATGGGTATAGTTCTATAAGGTTCTAGAAACTCGATGAATTTATCTATTCCAATATAATTAAGCAATAATCCAGGGCATATAATTAATCCATCCAGTTTATCTGTATTAACTAAATCGAAAATAACATTCTGTTTTGCCTCATCCCTATTAGGGGATTCAAGCGCTCCTCCTGCAAAAAAAAGCACATCGAAATTTCTTTTTTCAGCAACCTTTCTTATTCCTCTACAAACAGGTGACTGATAGAAACCATCAAAAGAATTAATTAAAACACCTATAGTTTTTCTTCTATTTGGGAATAATTTGTTCATTTCTAAAAAGCCCCCATTTCACTGCTAATAATTTGAAAATTATATTAATTCATCCATATTGATTTTATCACTAATTATTACTTTAAAGCAAGGATATATATAATAGTTGGTTTAAAGCAAGCTAATTATAAAAATTAGGCTATAAACATAAAACTCCCGGTAAAAATCCGGGAGTTTTATGTTTATAATCTTATGATAAATCTAGTTTTTTATCTATTAGAAAAGATGTGGTTATGAAGAATCCTGCAAAACTAATAATATCAAATATGGTACTAGCAATATTTATATTAAATTCTCCACCGAAAATCTGGAAACTGGAATTAGATGCTTTAAAATTATTAGCAATTGAAGAACCACCCAAATTCAGTGTTTGAGGGAATAGGGTTGTAATTTTAAGTGACAACCAGCCTAGCGCTACTGATATTATTATAAAAATTACGAAAGAACCAATTTTACCTAATTTTTTACCTTTTAAGGCTACTTTGCCAATAACCATACAGAAGTATATAAAAGATAAAAAGGAAATAATCACCCATATATATTGAATTATAGAATATACTATCAAGCTGATTTTAATATTTTTAAAGAAACTTAAATCTATTTCTTTTGATACAATCAAATAATTCATCAAAATTGATACAAATGCAACAATGGATATTTGTACTAAAGCGGTTATAAGCCTTGAAGTTATTATTGACATACCGGATTGTGGAAGTGTAAATAGTAGGTAGCCGGAGTCTTCATGCAAATATTTGCTCATGATTTTTAATGAAGATATAAAAATTACTATTATGGCACCAATAGTTAAGCATATGGATAATCCAGTTAATGTAGTAATGTTCCAGGAACCTTTTTTTGTCATAAGAAGCAAGTTAGCAACTATAACAGTTATACAAATACCAAGTATGGTTAGAACAGTCGATCTTAATTCATATTTTATAAGCTTAAACATTATTGAAATACCTCCCTATACAATTCATCAATTGACTTTTTCTTATCTCTTCTTAATTCTTCTGCGTTACCTTGAAGTACTATCTCTCCATCAGATATAAATGCTACATCATCGAAAATTCGTTCTATATCATTTACAAGATGGGTAGTGATAATCATGGAACTATTTTCACTAAAATTACTGATTATAGCATCTAATATTTTTTCTCTAGCGGTAGGGTCTACGCCACCAAGTGGTTCATCAAGTATATAAAGCTTTGCTTCTCTCGAAAGTACCAAGGTAAGCTTTAACTTTTCCTTCATTCCCTTTGATAGGCTTTTTACACTGCTATTTTCATCAAGATTCATAAACAAGAGCAATTCTTTTGCCTTCTTTTCATTAAAATCTGAATAAAAATCCTTGAAATACATCACAGCATCCTTTACTTTCATCCACTTTAGAAGATACTCATTATCCGGTAAATAGGAGACTATAGATTTTGTATAAACGCCAGGTTTTTCACCATCTATCAGAATTTCTCCACTGGATTCATGCAGTATTCCAGCTGCTATTTTTAAAAAAGTAGTTTTACCGCTACCATTAGGACCTAGAAGCCCTAAGATTTTTCCAGGCATTATATCTAGGGTTACTCCGCGTAAAGCTTTTTTATTTAAATACGACTTGCATATCTTTTCCGATTTTAATATATTATCCATTTTGTTTTACCTCCATAGTTTCATTAGAAACAAGATTAATAATTTCATTATCACTAAAGCCTAGGCTTTTCATTCTAAGCATAAAGGAATCTATAATTTCTTTTGCCATTTCCTTTTTCAAATCATCTACCATATTCTTTTCCTCCCCCACGAATGTTCCGGTGCCTCTTTGTGTATAAACAATTCCAAGCCTTTCAAGCTCTTGATAGGATCTTTGAAGTGTATTTGGATTTACCCTTAAATTGCCTGCCATTTCCCGTACTGAAGGTAACTTATCCATTAATTTTAGCTTTCCTGTAACAATGTCCATTTTTATAAGGTCCATAATTTGCAGATATATTGGTGTTTTGTCATTAAATTCTGTATCCATTATTCCATCTCCTTTAAGAAAATACATTGGCGTACTAGTGACCTATATTAATAGTACACTAGAACATTAATCCTGTCAATATAGAAATTAAAATAAATTAAGGAAATATTAAGAACTTTTATTGCAAATAATTAAGATATATCTATTATAATAGAATTAGTATTTTGTATTTTTTTAGAAGGGAGCTTATTATGGACAAAGAAGTTATTTTAGTGGTTGATGATGAAAAAGAAATTAGAGATTTAATAGGTATATACCTATCAAATGATGGTTATAGCGTTATTAAGGCTACTAATGGAGTAGAAGCATTAGCTGTTTTAAAAGATGAGCATGTAGATTTAATTATACTTGATATTATGATGCCTATTATGGATGGACTTCAAGCTTGCATCAAAATAAGAGAATATAAAAATATGCCTATTATTATGCTTTCAGCTAAAAGTGAAGATATGGATAAAATTATGGGACTTACTACAGGGGCAGATGATTATGTTTCTAAACCATTTAATCCACTTGAACTAATAGCTCGGGTAAAATCTCAGCTGCGAAGATATATGCGGGTAAATGTAATTGAAGCAAAGGATGAGAGTATAATTGAGGTAGACGATTTATATATAAATACAAACAACCATGAGATTAAAGTTGGAGATAAAGACGTAAGGCTTACACCAAGAGAATTTGATATATTGTTACTTATTGCAAAAAACAGAGGCATAGTTTTTAGTATAAAGAGAATATATGAAACTGTGTGGAAAGAAGAATTTATGGAATCAGATAACACTATAATGGTTCACATAAGAAAGATAAGAGAGAAAATAGAGGAAAATCCAAGAAAGCCAAGGTTTATTAAAACTATTTGGGGAGTAGGTTACAAAATTGAAAACTAAATTCGCTAACATAATTAAAGCAATATTGGCTCCATTTATAAGAGTATCATTTGTAATTAAGGATAAAGTGAAAAAAAGTATAAGATTTGAATTAATTTTAATTTTTGCTATGTGCCTTTTCATAGCTATGATAATTGGTGGTGTATCTAATAGGGTTCTAGAGGGAAAGAACAGACGTACAAGAACAGAATACAGTCAAAATAAAATTGTTTATGAACGGGACAGGGATATTGATAGCAAGTTACTATCAGTCAGTATTGCATTCCTATCTTTTTTAATGATTTTTTATTTTATTACTAATAAAAAGATGAAATATATAGAAATTATATCTATAGGGCTTTTAGAAATATCTAAGGGGAATTTAGATTATAGGATAAAAAAATATGGCAAAGATGAGTTATCAATACTTGCAGATAATATAAATTATATGGCTGAAGAGCTCAAAACTAAAATAGATAGTGAAAGAAAAGCAGAAAAAACAAAGAATGATTTAATAACAAATGTTTCTCATGACCTTCGAACACCATTAACTTCAATTAAAGGATATTTGGAGCTTATAAAAGATAAAAAATATACGCAGGAAAATCAGCTGGATCAGTATACAAATATATCTTATAATCAAGCAGAAAGACTTGAACTATTAATTAATGACCTATTTGAATATACAAAACTTGCAAATAATGCAGTAAAGTTTGAAAAACAAAATATCGCCTTAAACGAATTGCTTGACCAACTAATTGAAGAGTTAGTACCAATTTTTGAGAATACCACCGTGACCATATCTAAGGAATTTATAAAAGAAAAAATAATTGTTAATGTAGATCCAAATAAAATTGCAAGAGTGTTTGAAAATCTATTAATAAATGCCATAAGATATAGCATTAAGCCTAGCGAGATAAAGGTAATACTCACTGTGGATGATGGTTTTTCATTAGTGTCTATCAAAAATAAATGTGAAGAAATAAGTGATGATAATTTAAGTAAAATATTCGATAGATTTTATAGAGTAGAAGAATCAAGATCATCTAATACTGGAGGAAGTGGGCTGGGACTTGCTATTGCTAAAAGTATGGTGGAACTACAGGGTGGATTTATAGAAGCAAAGTATGAAAATGGTTATGTGAATTTTAATGTAAAATTCAAGATTATAAATGAGTAAATCTTAAGGAAATCTTAAGAAATAGTTCAGAGGAACTTAATAAAGCAATGCTATACTAAATATATAGGAAGTTGGATATGCTTTCTAAATTTTGTAAAAATATGGAGGATTAATATGAATAAGAAAATTATTGCAATTGCAATGACTTTAGTGGTTAGTGGAGGTGTACTTATGGGAACAGCCTATGCTAACGCTTCATCATTGTCTGGGTATGAAAACTATAAGTTAGCTATTAAAGACACAGCAAATCTAAAAAATGAAACAGCAGATATAAAACTATCTGTAAAAGATAATGGTGCAAGTTTAGTTGATGTGACTTCTAATGTTAAAGTTAACTCTGCTAATAATGCTATGAGTCAGGCTACTACTGTAAAGTCAAGTAAGGGAAGTGAAACTTTTACTACAGCGAGTCAAGCTGGGAAAAGTATATCTAAATCTAGCACAAGTGAAGTATATAATGTAAGAGAAAACAGCCACAAAAACTTGAACAAAAAAGCAGAGGTTATGAATCCACAGGTAGTTAATAGTATGGAAGTTGTGTTGGATACTTTAGTGGGCAGCATGAAAAACAATGTAACTGTAACTCCAAATGCAGATGGTACTAAAAAAGTAGATCTTAAATTAAGCCAAACTGAAATAGTTCCATTAGTAAATGCCATAACATCAATAGCACTTACAAAAAATAATAATGAAACAATGCATAATGAGAAAGCTGGAAATCTTGATGTGAAAAACATGCTTCCACAACTAGCAAGCGGTATCACAGTTAAAAGCGTAAACGTAACTGGAGATATAAATAAAGACAACATAATTAGTAATGAAGTTGCTGAAATAGTTGTAACAGGTCTAGATGCTCAAGGTAAATCTCATGAGGTTACTATTAATGCCACTTTAAATTTATCTAAAATTAATGGTACAACGCCAGATACTATAGATTTAACTGGCAAACAAGTAAAAACTATGACTAATGATTTCAAAGGAAGAGATAACGAATAGATTAAAAGATTTTTCATTTACTGTTACCAGTAAGGATTAAGAAGAAGTTTAAATTATAAAGTTAAAATGTAAATTGTGAAATCTATCCTTGTTATAAAAGGATAATGATTCCACAGTTTTCATTTTAACTTTTTAGAATAAGGAGAGCTATTATGGAAAAAGTCTTAAAAGTAGAAGGGCTGACTAAACTTTATAACAATGGTAGAGGTGTAGTGGATATAAGCTTTGAAGTTTATAAGGGAGATGTATTCGGATTTCTTGGACCCAATGGTGCAGGCAAAACAACAGTAATGAAATCTATTACTGGACTAAATACCTTTAAAAAGGGAAGAGTTGAAATCTTAGGCTTTGATTTAAAAACACAGTTTGAAAGTGCTTTAAGGAAAGTAGGCACTATTATTGAAACAGCAGATCTCTATGAATATATGAGTGCTTATCATAATTTGAAAATTGCCTCAAGATTTTACAAAAACACGGAAATTTACGGTATAGATGAAATACTTGATATAGTTCAATTAACTGAATTTAAAAAGGAAAAAGTATCGAAATTCTCATTGGGAATGAAACAGAGACTAGCTTTAGCTGTAGCGCTTATATCAAAACCAGAGTTAGTAATTTTAGATGAACCTACTAATGGACTTGATATAGAAGGTACAATTGCAATGAGAAACCTTATAATAGAACTCGCGACGACGAAGGGGATAACATTTTTCATATCCAGTCATCTTGTGCATGAAATAGAACTGATGTGCAATAAAGTAGCAATAATTAATAATGGAAAGCTTATAAATAAGGTCGAGCACATTAATATTATAAAAGAAAAATACGCCTCCTTAGAGGATTTCTATATGGATAAAGTAAAGAGTGTGGGGGGTGGAATTTGATGAATAACCTTAAAGCTAATATAATAAATGAAGTGCAAAAGTTATTTTTAAAGAAAAAGATAACAGTATTATTAATAATAACAGCTATAATATGTTTTTTATCAGCATTTTTTATTTCCAGTATTCAAGCGAAACTAGTATTTATAGCAATGGATTCTATAAGCTTCCCTTTGATGACTCTAACTATATTTACTAATATATTTTTACCACTATTCATATTTATGACAGTAGCAGAGCTATTTTCAGGAGAATTTGGGGATAAAACACTAAAACTAGTTCTCATAAGGCCTATAAGTAGATTAAAGATTTTTATTTCAAAGAATATAGCCATAGCTATATATATAATCATAAACTTAATAGTGGTATTTATTGTATCAATGCTTTCAAGTATGCTTTTAAGTGGAAAAGCTAGTTTTAGTATACCTCATATTATGTTTGCATATTTTATTGACCTGGTTCCAGCCGTGGTCCTAGCTTTATTCGCCTCGCTTATAGCACAGTTTTTCAAAAGTAGCAGCGGAGCTATAATTACTTGTATTTTATTATTTATTGGAATTAAAATCTTATCTCTATTTGTAAGCGGATTAAACAACATTGTTTTCACTTCTTATTTAAACTGGTACTCAATATGGTCTGTAGGTCAATTTAGTTTTCTGAGAACAATAAACACTTTGTTTATGATATTATCATACGGAGCGATCTTTTTTACAATTGGATATTATTTTTTTGATAAGAAAGAAGTATAATTTTTTATAGGTGAAATATAGCGGGGATCGGCAAGCATTCTATGACTCATAGGGTGCTTGCTTTTTTAGTGATTGCAATTTTTAATAAATATGAAACTGATGGTTATTTCCTGAAGTAATGGTTTAGAAATGGATATTATTTTAATGAGGTTATTATAAAATTAAAAAAATGATTCAAGTTATCTAGAGGATATGCGATAATAAATATATGAACATAAAAAACAATTAGATAAACAATACTGGGGGAATTACTTTGAATAATAAAATGTTAACTTGTGATTTTAAGAAAGCTCATAAAGTAAATTACATTACAATTGCAATAATGTGTTTAATTATGGCTTTGGAATGTTATATAGTTGCGGGCATTACAACTAACAGCACAGCAATCTTAATAAAAATTGGAATCGTGCTCATATTGGTTACAATAATATATTTTATACCTATGCCGGATAAGGTTAAAGCTATTAGCTTTTCTTTAGTTTTAAGTTTGGTTTTCGCTGCAACAATAATTAAGGAGAATGATCCAAGTCAGCATTATATGATTTTAGTAAGTATTGCTATGATAGCTTTATATTTTAGTAAAAATTTAATTCTTATTTATGGGGCTATACTTAATGTAATATATTTAGCAGTATATATTATTAATCCAGCAAATATTATAGTTAATGATAATCCACTGGCTCGATTTCTAGGACTTATTATTTTTTTGAATGCGTCCCTAGCAATCTTATATTTCCTTACAAAGTGGGCAAGTGAATTAGTGCATTCAGTTATGTTAAAGGAAGAGGAATCAAGTAAGCTTCTAGATAAAATAAATATAACTATGAAAACTACTCAACATGTTTCATCTGTTTTAAATGACAATCTACAAAAATTTGATAAAAATATAAAATCATCAAAGGAAACAAATGATGGAATTACTAGTGCTGTTCATGAAATAGCTAAAGGGATTCAAGAACATGCAGGCAGCTTAAATACAATAAATATAAAAATGTCAGATATAACTTCAATGTTTGAAAGCACAAAACAAATATCAGATGATATTTCTACACTTTCAGGTGAGATGTTAAAAAAAGTTGAAAATGGAACTGAAAAAGTGCAAGATGTTAACAATCAAATGAGTACTGTAAATCAAGCAATAGTAACGGTTAGTGATACTGTAAATGAACTTTTAGTTAACATTGATGATATTAATAAGTTTTTAAATGGAATAAATCAAATCGCAGCACAAACAAATTTGCTTGCTTTAAACGCAGCTATTGAAGCTGCAAGAGCAGGGGAACAAGGCAAGGGCTTTTCAGTTGTTGCAGAAGAGGTAAGAAAGCTGGCAGAACAAAGTGCTGTGACAGTTAAAGATATAAGTAAAATTACTGAGATTATTACTAGCAGAATAAATATTGCAGTTAAGGAAGTAAGTCATGGGGTAGATGCTATTGATAAAGGAAATGAGCTAATTGGTAATGTTAGCAGTTATTTCTATGAATTGAAAGATGTTTATGAAAAAGAAAATGATAAGCTTAATGAAGAATATACAATCATAGATAACCTTAATACTAACTTCTTTAAAATTTACGAGGAAATTGAACAAATTGCAAGTATATCTGAAGAAAATGCTGCAGCTACTGAAGAAATAGCAGCATCGATTGAAAATCAAAATTCAGATATGGCAAATATAATTATAAATGTTCAAGAGATAGGTTCATTAGGTAATGATTTAAACAAACTAGTAACGGATAATACTTAGCCTCAAATTGAACATAGTTATAAATTATATAAAGCTGCTGACATAAATATATTATCAGCAGCTTTATATGTGTTATTCTAGGTACACCAAATTGTAAGGTGTTTCCTGGTAAACATAATAATTTAACCAATTTGTAAAAAGCAGATTTGAATGACCTCTCCATTTTACAACAGGTGTTTTTAATGGATCGTCGTCTGGATAATAATTTTGTGGAACATTTATATTTAACCCATTTGCGATATCTCTATCATATTCTTTTTTTAATGTTAATGGATCATACTCTGAATGCCCAGTTATAAAAATTTGGCGTCCTTTTTTTGCCGATACAATGTAGAGCCCAGATTCCGCAGATTCTGATATAATTTCAAGTTCATCTATTTTGTCAATATCAGCTTTTCTTATTTCAGTGTGCCTTGAATGTGGAGCATAAAATTCATCGTCAAATCCACTTAAAAGTTTAGTGTTTTGTTTTGTTATTTTGTGTTTAAATACTCCAAACATTTTACTATCAAGTTTATGTTTTTGCACTCCGTAATGATAATAAAGACCTGCTTGAGCACCCCAACAAATGTGCAAGGTAGAGAACACATTATGCACACTCCATTCCATAATTTCTTTTAGTTCCTCCCAGTAATCCACTTCTTCAAAAGGAATATTTTCAATTGGGGCTCCTGTTATTATCATTCCATCGAATTTACAATCTTTTATTTCTTCAAAAGTATTATAAAAATTAAGTAGATGTTCCTCAGATATATTTTTACAATCATGGCTTTCTGGGTGAAGAAGTACTATATCAATCTGCAATGGGGAGTTACCAAGAAGTCTTAAAATTTGCGTTTCAGTTTCAATTTTTGTGGGCATAAGGTTTAAAATCACAATTTTTAGAGGTCGAATATCCTGATGAAATGCACGATCTTCTGTAATAGTGAAAATGTTTTCCTTATTTAAAATTTTAATTGCGGGAAGATTGTTAGGTATTTTTATTGGCATTTATATCTCTCCTTGTAATAAGTTGTTTTTTTAAGTTTATACTTTGTATACCGAAAAAGACCTCTTTCATTTAAAATTAATGAAAGAGGTCCTAAAACGTACTAATATACCTCTCTCGAGAAAATAAATTTGATTTTAGAAAAGAAAAAGCTACTTTCCTATAAGGAAAGTAGCAACAATTAACTTTAATAAACAATAAAATTGTATAATAAAATTTGCTAACATCCTTATCTTTCAGATTTTACAATCTGATGGAATTGACACCACTGCATTCAATAAGAATGCTGGTTGTCGGGCTTCAACGGGCCAGTCCCTCTGCCACTCTGGATAAGTTGTATTTAGTTATTAGAGCCAAGTATATAGCTTATAAAAGTAATTGTCAATATCTTTATTAAAAAAATGAAATATTTGTATTTTTATATTTGTATTGACATTTATTTTTATATAAGTTACAATAAAAAATAAATAAATAAAACTTAATAAATTCTTATCGAGAGAGGTGGAGGGACTGGCCCTATGAAACCCAACAACCGGCATTGCAATTTTAATGCAAAGGTGTTAATTCCAACAGAACATTGTTCTGAAAGATAAGTAACTAGTATTTTAATATATTGTAATGAAATATAGCTACTTTTCTTCATGAAAGGTAGTTTTTTGCGTATCGCAATATAAAAAACTGCCTCTTAATTGAAAGCAGTTTTTTTATTTTCAAATCAAAAATAATAGTTTAATAAAGTTACATGGAAGGAGATTTATATGTACATTAAAGATTTATATAATAAAAAACCTGTTATTTCTTTAGAAATATTCCCACCAAAGCAAACCACTCCCATTGATACCATATATGATACAATTGAGGGTCTTAAAGATTTGAAACCTGATTTTATTAGTGTAACCTATGGTGCCGGAGGTAGTAGCAGAGCCCATACTGTGGAAATAGCAAATATCTTAAAAAATAAATATAATGTTGAAACACTGGCACATCTTACCTGTTTTAATTCAACAAGTAATGAAATTGATAATATTTTAAACCAATTAAAAGAACATAATGTGGAAAATATCATGGCTTTAAGAGGTGACATTCCAACTGATAACACTAATATTCTTAGTAATCCCCAATTTAAATATGCAAGTGATCTGGTAAAACACATTAAAAGTAATAATGATTTTTGTATAGGTGGGGCTTGTTATCCAGAAGGGCATATAGATTGTTCTAGTAAAATTAATGATTTAAAATATTTAAAAGCTAAAGTCGATAATGGTTTAGATTTTTTAATAACTCAGATTTTCTTTGATAATGAAATGCTATACGATTTCTTAGAAAGACTTGATATATTAGGGATAAAAATTCCTATCTCAGCTGGCATAATGCCCGTTATAAACAAGAAACAAATTGAGCGAATCACTCAAATGTGCGGATCTAAATTGACACAAAAATTTCAAAGAATCATTGAAAAATATGAACATAATCCTGAGGCTTTAAAGGAAGCTGGTATAGTATATGCAACTGAACAGATTATAGATTTACTCTCATCTGGAATAGATGGAATTCATTTGTATACCATGAATAAACCTGAGGTGGCTCGAAAAATATTTTCAAATATTTCAAATATTAGAAGTTCATTAGTTAATGATTCAGAGGCAATTGGTTAAAATTTTTAGCGATTGTAAAGTCTCATCTTTAATTTGCTAATATGCTTTTAATGTAATAAAATATAATAGAAAGTAAAAGCAAAATAAAACAAAGTTAGTGGATACGCTGACTTTTTAAACATGGAGGCTAAATATGGAATTAGATTTGAAGTTTCAAAAGCTAAAGGATAATCTTCGAGAGTTGGGGAGCGTAGCAATAGCATATTCAGGTGGGGTTGATAGCACATTTCTTTTAAAGGTAGCAGCTGATGTTTTAGGTAATAGTGTTATAGCAATTACTGCAAAGTCATCAACATACCCGGAAAGAGAATTTAAAGAAGCTGTTAAATATATTGAGGGCATAGGAGCAAAACATATAGTCATAATTTCTGAAGAATTAGAAATTGAAGGGTTTGCTAAAAATCCTGTTAATAGATGTTATTATTGTAAAAAAGAACTTTTCTCAAAGATACGAAAAGTTGCTGATGACAATAATATTAACGCAGTTTTGGATGGTTCAAATGTTGATGACACTTCTGATTTCAGGCCAGGAATGAAAGCAGCTAGGGAATTAGAAGTTATTAGTCCATTAAAGGACGCTGGTTTTACAAAAAATGACATAAGAGAATTGTCAAAAAAATTGGGCGTACCTACTTGGAACAAGCCAGCCTTTGCCTGTCTATCCTCAAGATTTCCATATGGTAATGAGATAACAGTGGAAAAATTAAGTATGGTTGAAAGAGCAGAACAGTTTTTATTGGATTTAGGCTTCAGGCAGATAAGGGTAAGACACCATGAAGACATAGCGAGAGTAGAGGTTAATGCTGAAGAAAGGGATAAATTTTTTGACATTAAGATTATGGATAAAGTAGGGAATGAATTGAAGAGTATTGGTTTTAAATATGTAACCCTTGATTTGTTAGGGTATAGAACTGGAAGTATGAACGAAGTACTTAGCGAAACAGAAAAGAACTCAATAAAAGCTATTGATTAAAATCAATAGCTTTTATTTATTCTAAATGTATTAGTGAAATTAACTATTCTATTTTACTTTATTTTTCCACCTTCAATTACAAGCTTATCTTCATAGTCAGCACCATACACGGGCGTTAATGTTGATTCATAAGCTTTGTGTACAAAATTCTCTTTACCAAGAGTTACAAGTTCAGTATTAACCCAGTCTAGAAGTTCTTTATTACCTTTAGTCACAGCAGGTGCAATTGTATCTTGCGCTCCAAGTGATGGTACACCAACGCTAAAGCCTGGGTTTTCTTTAGCCCATGCGATAACCTCTGTATTGTCGTTGACAATGGCATCGCCACGTTTATCTTTTAATGCTTGGAATATTTCTGAGTATTGTTCGTACTTTACGAGTTCTATATCAGGATAATTTTTTGTAAGAAAGGTTTCAGCAGTTGTTCCTTTTGCTACGATAACCTTTTTACCTTTTAACTGATCAACTGAAGTAATTTTAGCACTGTCAGGTGACACTATTCCAAGAGATACCTTCATATAAGGATTTGTGAAATCAACCTTTTGTTTCCTATCTTCTGTAACTGTAAAGTTAGCCATTATTATATCAACCTTTTTAGATTCTAAGTAAGCTACTCTACTTGCTGCATCAACCAAAACAAATTCAACTTTAGTTTCATCACCCAGAAGATCTTTTGCAAATCTTTTAGCAATAAATACATCAAATCCTTGATTTTTTCCATTTGAATCTAAGTAGCCAAATGGAGCTTTATCGCTGAACACACCAATCTTTATAGTTCCACGTGCCTTAATTTCTGCAATAGAACCAGCTGCTGCTTTAGTTGAATCACTTTTTTTTGATGCTGAACTACTGCAACCTACAAGACCTCCCATTACTATAGTGGTAATAACTAATGCTGACATAATCTTTTTAAACTTTTTCATAATTCATCATCCTTCCTCTTTAATAATTAATAATTAATAATTAGTACTGAAATATATTTAGAAAGTGCTGTGCACGTTCCGTCTTTGGACTTGTGAAAAACTCATCTGGTTTGGAGGTCTCACATATTTTACCTTGATCCATAAATACTATTCTGTCTGCAACAGATCTCGCAAACCCCATTTCATGAGTTACAATTACCATAGTCATTCCTTGCTTTGCAAGGCCTAATATAACATCTAAAACTTCTCTTACCACTTCAGGGTCTAGAGACGCAGTAACCTCATCAAACAGTATTATTTCAGGATTCATACACAAAGCTCTTACAATAGCTATTCTCTGCTTTTGACCTCCTGAAAGCTGACGTGGATAAGCATTTTTTCTATCTAGCAGGCCAACTCTTTCTAGAAGTTGTTCCGCCTGAGTAAGTGCCTCAGTTTTATCTCTTTTTTGAACCTTTAAAGGACCAAGAAGTATATTTTCTATAACTGTCAAGTGAGGAAATAAATCATAGTTTTGAAATACCATGCCTATCTTTGCTCGTATTTCTTGCCAATCTGTATTTTTTTGTGTAAGACTCTTATCTTTAAATTTAATATCTCCACTTTGAATTTTTTCAAGACCATTGAGACACCTGAGAAGTGTGCTTTTCCCACAGCCAGAAGGTCCTAAAACAACTAGAACTTCTCCCTTATGTAGGCTGAGACTGACTCCTTTTAATACTTCCGTGTTATCGAATTCTTTATGAATATCCTCTATATTAAGCAAGATTGTATTGTTATTTTTATCCATTGTAATCACCCCTAAGCATTCCATTTAGTTTCTAATTTTTTAGATATTTGCGATAGTGGATAACATATTATAAAGTACAGTATGAATATAAAACCATAAACCCAAAAGGAGGCCGTTGGAAATGTAAAGCGCGAACTTTCTATAATCTGCTGTCCCACCTTAACTACGTCTATAACTCCTATCAAAACTACAAGTGAAGTAGTCTTTACCATTCTGGTAGCTAAATTAATAGTACCAGGAAGCATCCTCCTAATGGCTTGAGGCACAAGAACATACCTATAAAGTCCAAAATAACTTAAACCTAAAGCTTTTCCAGATTCAATCTGATGCCTCGGTAGCGACTGTAATGCACCGCGTACAATGTCTCCCATTTCTGCAGCACCCCAAAGACTAAAAACAATAATTGAAACCACTTTGCCACTAAGATCTACATTTAATGCTGTAGTAACTCCAAAATAGAAGACAAAAAGCCAGACCAAGGTAGGTATTATTCTAAATAATTCAAGATAAACTTTATTAATAATAAGTATAGGCTTTGACTTTGTTGTTCTGCTAAGACCTATAATTATGCCTAGTAAACAAGCTATTATAATTGAAATAAAAGCAATTTCTACGGTTACAAATAGCCCTTCAAAAATGCGATGAAAATTTTTCCCTTCAAAAATCGCTCTAATTCCCAAATTCTGCATATCGAACCTTCCTTTCTATCCATGACAATAAAACTGATAGTGGTAAAAGTAAAATGAGGTAAACAACCACAAGCATCGCTAATGATTCAAATGTTTTATAGTACATTCCTATTAAATCCTTTGTTACATTCATAACATCTAAGATGGATATAGCTCCTAATATGGATGTCTCTTTTAATAAAAATATACAATTTGCCCCGAGCGATGGTAAACTTACAGAAAATGCCTGAGGAATTATTACATATCTGGCCAATTGAAACTTAGAAAGGGCAATGCTCAGACCTGATTCAATTTGCGACTTGCTCACAGCCTCTAGTCCACTTCTAAATGCTTCAGCCATATAGCTACCACCTAAGAAAGATAATCCGATTATTGCACAGGTATTGGCACTCATCTTTAATCCCAGTTTCGGAAACCCAAAATACAGGAAAAATATCTGTACAAGTAATGGAGTATTTCTTGAAAGCTCTATATATACTCTAACAATAAGTTCCATACCTTTGACTTTGAAATAAAGTATTACACTGCACAAAAGTCCAATAGCCACTGATATAATTATCCCCCCAAAAGCTAACTTCAAGGTAATCCATATGGCTTTTTCATATAAAGGCAAACTACTTATGATAAAATTCCAATCGATACTCATCTACTCATCACCTTTTTATTGAATTTTCTTTAATTGGATAACAATATTCATAGCATTTTTACAAAAGATCTATGATTTGTTAACATATAATTTTACAAAATCATTCCTACAATTCCTATAGGAATGATTATATTATAATTACATTAATTAACTTTGTCAATGTGATTAGTATGAAATATAACATGAAAGGTAAATTTACTTAAATATTTTAAAAAATATTGCCTCGATTATACATCTAATATACTAAATCGATTAATGCATTTATAATCTTTTCACCTTGGAATTTTTTTCTTGCTATAAATGAAGTAACATAACAAGTTACTAATTTTTTTATGTTAAATCCATCTTTTTTCAAGGGTTAAGTAATAATAGTAAGAGTAAAAATGTTTTCATTTTAGTGTTGACATTTAAAAAAGTAGTAAGTATAATGATGCTCAAGCAAACAAAAATTGCAAAAACTAAAAATTGAATAACTATTCTTATCTAGAGAAACTGAGGGACTGGCCCGATGAAGTTTCAGCAACCACATGGATTTTATTACATGCAAGGTGCTAAGTCCATCAGAACACTGTTCTGAAAGATGAGTGAAGGTGCTATTAAAGTGAACCCTTCCATTGGGTTTTATGCATTTTATCCTCTTCTTTTTGAAAAGAAGGGGATTTTTTTATTAAAATTTTAAGGAGGAAAAATATGATTTGGATTAAAAGTATAAAAAAAACTTATGTAAATGGGCAGGTTTTGATAATAGCAATGCAAAGATTTATATAAAGTTAAAAATGCCAAGTATTTGAAAATGATAAAGGAGGAAATCCATGGCAAGAAACAATGGTAATAATCGAGATTTTTCACACCTCTCAAAATTACATCCTTGCTTAAGTAAAGATGCACATTCGAATTTTGGCAGGATACATCTTCCGGTAAGCCCTGCTTGCAATATACAGTGCAGGTTTTGCAAAAGAGATTGTAATAACAAGGAAGATAGACCAGGTGTAGCGAGTGGCATCTTAGCACCAAAGGATGCCGTTGAAACTATAAGAAAAGCTTTGGAACTATGCCCACAAATAACTGTAGTAGGAATAGCAGGTCCAGGAGATACCTTGGCAACGACCCATGCTATTGAAACTTTTAAACTTGTAGATGAGGTCTATCCTGAACTAATAAAATGCATGAGTACTAACGGATTATTGCTATACAAATATGCACGGGAGCTTTACGAGGCAGGAGTGGACACAATAACTGTTACAGTAAATGCAGTGGATCCATACATTCAGAGCAGAATTACATCTTATATAGCATATGATGGAAAAATATATTTTGGTGAAGAAGCAGCCAAAATTCTTATAAGAAATCAACTAAAGGGTATCACTGTAATGAGCAAACTTGGAGTGATAATAAAGGTAAACTCTGTATTAATACCTGGTATCAATGATGATCATATTGAAGAAATAGCGAAAACTGTTAAAGAGGCTGGGGCAGAGTTATATAATATTATTCCGTTAATACCTCAACACGATTTAAGCCATATACCAGCGCCAACCTGTGAACAATTGGATAGGGCAAGAATTTTATCAGAAAAACATATTGAGGTATTTAGACATTGTAAACACTGTCGTGCTGATGCTTGTGGAATTCCGGGTAAAGAAGATCTTTCAAGTAAACTTTATGGATCGCATTTAAATCTTGAAACTTTTTCACATGGCTAAGTCACAACTTGCTGGGTTGTTTAACATTTACTGTGTTTCAATATTAATAAAATAGGGGTGATTTTATGTCATACAAAATAGCGGTTGCAAGTAGTGACGGTAAAGTTGTAAATCAGCATTTTGGAAAGGCTACAAATTTTTTGATTTTTGAAGTGGAAGGGGATAATTTTAAATATCTAAAGTTATTAGAAGCGCAAGCTTTCTGTAATTATGGAGAACATGATGAAAATAAGCTATTGTCAGCAGTGAAAGTACTTGAAGGCTCAAGAGCAGTTTTAGTAAGTCAAATAGGTAATGGTGCTGTTCAGGCTTTGAAAAGAAGAGGAATAGATGCGTTTGATGTCCATAATTTCATTGAGGATGCTTTGATAAAATTAGTTAAATATTATTCAAAGATTGATAGAAGTACATGTTAAAAGAGGGAAATAAAATAATTAAAAGGAGTGATAAAAATGGCAAAGAAAATTAAACAAATTGCAATTTACGGTAAGGGCGGTATTGGTAAATCTACTACAACCTCAAATATAAGTGCAGCATTATCAAAACAAGGTTATAAGGTTCTGCAATTTGGTTGTGACCCTAAAAGTGATTCTACCAATACCTTAAGGGGTGGAGATTATATTCCTACTGTATTAGATACATTAAGAGAAAAAAATTCAGTAAAGGCACATGAAGTATTATTTCGAGGCTTTAATGGAATATATTGTGTTGAAGCAGGTGGACCAGCTCCAGGAGTTGGTTGCGCAGGACGTGGAATTATAACAGCTGTTCAATTATTTAAACAGCAAAGAGTATTCGAAGAACTTGATTTAGACTATGTTATATATGATGTTTTGGGAGATGTTGTTTGCGGTGGATTTGCAGTTCCAATAAGAGAAGGGATAGCAGAACATGTATTTACAATTTCATCATCAGATTTCATGTCAGTATATGCATCAAATAATTTATTTAAAGGGATTCAGAAATACTCCAAATCAGGTGGAGCATTGCTAGGCGGAATTATAGCCAATTCAATTAATTCGCCTTACTCAAAGGACATAGTTGATGATTTTGCAAGAGTAACTAATACTAAAATAATGGAATATGTGCCTAGATCTATTACAGTTACACAAAGTGAGCTTCATGGAAAAACTACAATTGAAAATGCGCCGAATTCAGAACAAGCTAAGATTTATGATAGGCTTGCAACGAAAATCAATGAACATACTGAGTCAAAAACACCTTCACCACTTGGAGTGCAAGAACTAAGAGATTGGGCAGCAAAATGGGCAGATGTATTGCTTGATTTAGAAACTGGGACAATAAGGACTGAGGCTGCTGGTAATTTATAATATTTAACATTTGCTTGAATTTAAAACTAAATAAGAATTTCTTATCAAGAGTGGTGGAGGGAAGTAGTTATGGGGGAAAGAAAATTGTTACTTGATAATCGGATTATATCAGAAGAAAACTTAGAAACACTTTTAGAGATACTTAAAACAACAAAATATGGATCTGTAACATTAGTGGTACAGGATGGCGTAGTTATACAAATGGAGCGAAATGAGAAGTTAAGATTAAGATAATGCTCTGTAATTTTTAGAGAAGGATATTTTGTTTTATTAAAAATAATTGAAGTGGGGGAATGAAGGAGGTTTATATTTTTTTTATTCTATGTAGTGTATAGATGGTTTTAGAAAATTTTAAATAATTAAATAAACAAATAATCTGACTGGTAAACCAGAGGGTGTATTTCTATAGATAGAATTATGCCTTTTTTATTTTCAAATATATTTAAAGGTTAAATAAATAAGGAGGTTCGCTAATGGGAAAAATTAATCTTGAAGATCCTGCAGTAAGAATACGCGAAGCACGTCTTGGGTCCATAACTGGATTTAATGGTACTGCGGGGGAACTTGTAAAATGCTCACATGCAGGTAAATTGAAAGACTGTTCAAGAAGCTTCAGCCAATGCTTGGACTGTACTTCTGGTAAGGCGTTTTGTCAGCTTGCTATGATAAAGGATACAGCAATTGTGAATCATGCACCCATAGGTTGTGCAGGAGATTTCTTTGGATTCAACTTTGTATATAGGGTAGGACAAATGGAAAGGAATCTGACCTCTACAATTGGTAGATATTTTAATACAAATATTGAAGAACGAGACACTGTATTTGGAGCAGTAGGAAAACTTAAAAGCACAGTACATGAGGTTTACGAGAGGGTGAATCCAAAGGCAATTTTTATTACAACCTCTTGCGCTTCTGGAATAATAGGGGATGATGTTGAAGGAGCAGCAAATGAACTTACGCAGGAACTAGGTATACCAGTTGTTACATGCTTTTGCGAAGGGTTTAAATCAAAAATTTGGACAACAGGTTTTGACGCAGCATACCATTCAATTGTTAGAAAAATAGTGAAACCACCAAGAAAGAAAACGAATAAAATAAACATAATAAATTTTTGGGGAGCTCATATTTTTGATGAAATGCTTGAAAAACTAGGATATAAAGCAGAATATATTGTTCCTTTTACAACGATTTCTCAGCTGGAGTATATTTCAGAAGCGTCAGCTACTATTGAGATTTGCCCAACGCTTGGAACGTATTTAGGAGCAGCTCTTGAACAAGTCTATGGAGTGCCAGAAATAAAATCACCACCTGGCTATGGAATAGCTGGAACTGATACATGGATGAGAGAACTTGGTAAAGTATTAGATAGAGAAGAAGAAATAGAAGAAATTATAAAGGAAGAGCATAAAAGGATTATTCCGAGGGTCGAAGAGTATCGTTCCATATTTAAGGGGAAAACAGCATATCTTACAGCTGGTGCCGCTCATGGTCATGCTATCATCGCACTACTTCGAGAATTGGGATTTGAGGTTCAGGGAGCAGCTATTTTTCATCATGACCCTGTATATGACAATGGGGAAAAAACATCGGATGCTTTGGCCCAAGATGTTAGCAATTATGGTGATGTTAAAAATTATAATGTGTGTAACAAACAAGCTTACGAACTTGTTAATATCTTGAATAGATTAAAGCCTGATATTATGGTTGCAAGACATGGAGGTATGACCTTGTGGGGAGCAAAGCTTGGAGTTCCAACTTTACTTATTGGTGATGAGCAGTTCGGATTTGGATATCAGGGTGTACTAAACTATGCGGAAAGAATAGTGGAGACGCTTGATAACAAAGAATTTGTAACCAATCTTGCAAAGCATAGCACAATGCCATATACAAAATGGTGGCTTCAGCAAGATCCATTTACTTTTCTAGGAGGTGATACTAATGTCGAAATTTATTGAACAACCAAGATATTCTTGTGCACTTGGAGCACAACAGACTGTAGTGGCTATTAAAAAGGCTGTTCCAATCCTGCATTCAGGGCCAGGTTGCAGTGGGAAAATAAGTAGCCTTATAGGTCAGGGGGAAGGATACGCAGGTGGAAACACAATACCTTGTACTAATTCTGGCGAGAATGAAGTTATTTTTGGTGGTGAAGATAAGCTAAGGAGTGTAATTGAGGGTGCATTTAAGGTAATAGATGCAGACCTTTATGTTGTTCTTACAGGATGTACTTCCGATATTGTAGGAGATGACATAGAAAGTGTAACTTCTGAATATCAGAAACAGGGGAAAATAATTGTGTACGCTGAAACGGGTGGATTTAAAAGCAACAATTATGTCAGTCACGATATTGTTGTAAATGCTATAATAGATCAATATGTTGATAAATTTAAAACTAATCTTAAGGTTGTAAAGGGGCTTGTAAATGTCTTTGCTACAATTCCGTATCAAGATCCCTATTGGAATGGCAACCTTGAGGAAATAAAAAGAGTTCTTGAAGGAATAGGACTTAAGGTAAACATTCTTTTTGGTCATGAATCTGGTGGAATTGAAGAATGGAAAACAATACCTAATGCTGAATTTAATATTGTTGTAAGTACCTGGGTGGGATTAAGTATTGTAAAGTATCTTAAGCAAAAATACGGCACACCATATGTACACTTCCCTTATCTTCCTATAGGCGGTGGTGAAACTTCTAAATTCTTACATCAAATAAGTGAATTTGGAGGTCTTGATAAAACAATTGTTGAAGCATTTATCACTAAGGAGGAGGAAAAGTTTTATTCATATATTGAAAGGACAGCTGATTTTATGCTTGAATTTAGATATGGTCTTCCTAGAAGATTTTATACTATTCTTGATGCATCTTATGCAATTGGATTTTCAAAATTCCTTCTTAATGAGCTAGGTATTATACCTGCAAAACAATTTATTATTGACGATACACCAGACGAATACAGAGAGGATATAATAGAACAATTCAGTAAAATATCCGAATTTAGATCGGCAAAGGTTGAATTTTTAGTTGATGGTGGTGCGGTGCAAGAAGAAATAAGAAATGATACTAATAAAAACAGGGCACTCATATTGGGAAGTGGATGGGAAAGGGACCTTGCAACTGACTTAGGTGCAGACCTTCTTATTGTTAGCGTGCCTGTAGCATATAGGCTTACGCTTAACTGCGGATACGCAGGTTACAATGGCGGATTAAGAGCCATTGAGGATATCTATGACAGTGTATTAAATACTTATAGGTAATTGGTACTGGGAATTTATTAGATATTTTGAATATAGTTAATTATTGAAAAATCATGGAATCTAAGAGGTTAGTATTATTAAACAAGAAGCTGGCTAGAAATTGATTATTTTGAGTTGAGAAAATTATACAGGCATCAAACATAAATAATGAAACAAAATTTTTACTGGATTAACAGGAAAATAAAAATAAAAAAAATGATTGACATCATCCTAAAATAGTAGTAATATATCAATAAAGAAATAAACAAATAGGTTTACTAGGTATTGCATATAAATACTAGATACTAAAAACTGAATACAACTTATCCAGAGAGGCGGAGGGACTGGCCCTATGAAACCCGACAACCGGCATTTTTTAAAGAATGCAATGGTGTCAATTCCATCAGATTGTGAAATCTGAAAGATAAGGACGATAGCAAATTTTATTATACAATTTTATTGTTTATTAAAGTTAATCATTGCTACTTTCCTTATGGGAGAGTAGTTTTTTTTATTTAAACTAAAGATGTATTTTTTATAAAATATCTAATAAAAATAAATAAAAAAAAGGAGAATTTATTATGAGCGAGAGAAAATTAAGTTTTGAAACATTACAGGTACATGCAGGGCAGGTTCCAGACCCTACTACAGGAGCAAGGGCAGTTCCAATTTATCAAACATCATCTTATGTTTTTAAAAATGCAGATCATGCAGCAAATTTATTTCAATTAAAAGAACCAGGAAATGTGTATTCAAGAATAATGAACCCAACAACAGATGTTTTTGAAAAGAGAGTGGCGGAGCTAGAGGGTGGCGTAGCAGGTCTTGCTACAGCTTCAGGAATAGCAGCAACATTCTATGCAATACTTAATTTAGCAAATTCAGGCGATGAAATAGTTGCTGCAAGCACGTTATATGGTGGTACTTATGAATTATTTAATGTGACACTTAGAAAACTTGGAATTAACGTAACCTTTGTTGACCCAGATGAACCTGAAAACTTTAGAAAAGCTATAACTGACAAAACAAAAGCACTATATGCTGAAACACTCGGAAATCCAAAAATAAATGTTTTAGATATAGAAGCAGTAGCAAAGATTGCTCATGCGAATAAAATACCACTTATTATTGACAATACCTTTGCAACTCCATATCTATCACGTCCAATTGAATTTGGTGCAGACATAATTATTCATTCAGCAACAAAGTTCATAGGAGGACATGGAACTACTATAGGTGGAATTATAGTTGACGGCGGTAAATTTGATTGGGCAGCAAGTGGTAAATTCCCTGATTTTACAACTCCTGATAAAAGCTACAATGGGTTAGTATACGCTGATTTAGGTGCCCCAGCATTTGCTTTAAAAGCTAGAGTTCAACTTTTAAGAAATACAGGAGCAACACTTAGCCCTCAGAGTGCATTTTTATTCCTTCAAGGATTAGAATCATTGTCATTAAGAGTTGAGAGACATGTTTCAAACGCCAGAAAAGTAGTTGAATTTTTGAGTAATCATCCACAAGTTGCATGGGTAAGTTATCCTGAACTTGAAGGAAGTAAATATAAAGAATTAGCTAAAAAATACCTACCAAAAGGAGCTGGATCTATATTCACTTTTGGAATAAAAGGTGGCCTTGAGGCAGGAAAGAAATTTATTAACAGTGTAGAGTTATTTTCACTGCTTGCAAATGTTGCAGATGCAAAATCTCTTGTAATTCATCCATCAAGCACAACTCATGCAGAACTTAATGAGAAAGCGCAGAAAGCTGCTGGAGTTACTCCAGATTTGATAAGACTTTCTATTGGAGTAGAAGGTATTGATGACATTATATACGATTTGCAGCAGGCTTTAGAAAAATCAGTTAAATAGTTAGTGGGGGGTTCTATATGAAAAAGAAAACAATAGTAATTCTATTTGTAGTATTTACAATTGGGGTAATTGGTTTAACAGGCTGCGCACAGAAGACTACCAAGGACAACAGTACTAAAAAGGCAAGTTCTATTCAGGAAAATAGTGCAGATAAAGATAATAATACAGGGACAAAAGCGGTAGCAGCCTCAGCAGTTCCAAGCAAAATAACAGGTAAAGATCTTAAAATAATGGTTGTTAGAAAAATCGGTGGTGATGATCATACAGCTCAATTTTTAGCAGGGGCAAAACAGGAAGGAGAGTCTTATGGTATAACGGTAGATACTTTCAGCGCCAATGGGGATAGTGCAAAATTTCATGATGCAATAAATCAGGCATTAGAAAAGGACTATGATGGTTTTATCATATCTCATGGAGATGATGCTGCAACAGTAGATGACGTAAAAAAGATTACAGCGAAGGGTATCCCTGTAGTAACATTTGACTCTAGTTCAGATATATCAAAAATAGATGGAGTAACACTTACATCGCAGGATGATGAAACATTGGCACTTCTTTCTTTAAAGAATCTAATTCAAGACAACGATGGTGTGGCCAATATCATATACTTATGGGTTGATGGATTTCCACCAATGGTTAACAGAAACAGACAATATAAAGCTATGTTAGAAAAGTATCCGGGACTTAAGGAAGTAGAAAGATTTGGTGTAGCTGCGGCTGACACATCTGTTCAAACTCAAAATGCAGTATCAGCTATGCTTGCAAAGCACCCTAAAGGTACAATAGATGCAATATTTGCTACATGGGATGCCTTTGCAATTGGTGCTCAGCGAGCAGTTAAAGAAGCCGGTCGTACGGAAATCAAGATATATAGTATAGATGTATCCAACGCTGATCTTCAAGCTATTCAAGAAAAAGAAAGTTCATGGGTAAGCACTTCAGCTGTTGATCCAAAGCTTATAGGAGCAGTTGATCTTAGAATCTTACTTAAGAAAATTGCAGGTGAGGATACACCTAAATATTACGATTTAGAAGCCGCACTAATAACACAGGAAGAGCTTAAAAATGGAGGGACTACTGTAAATATGCAGAATCTATCTGATATTATCCCTGGTTGGGGCTCAACTAAAGCATTCCAAGAACCTTGGATGGATGTATTAAAAGAAAATAATTCAAAAAAATAGACAATTACCAGTGGGGTATTATAAGATTTATAGCCTCACTGGTTATATCTATTATTAGGGAAGGTATGCATATGAATACTGAAAATACATTGTTTTTAGATATGAAAAATATTTCTATTGAATTCCCAGGTGTAAAAGCTCTTGACAATGTAAGTTTTACTGCGAAATTAGGAAAAGTGCAAGCAGTAGTCGGAGCTAATGGAGCAGGTAAATCTACATTAATGAATGTTTTGTCCGGAGCATATAATCATTTTACTGGTAACATTTTTATTGATGGCAGTAAGGTAAATATAAAGGTTCCTGCGGATGCAAAAAAGCTGGGAATTCAGGTAGTTTATCAGGAGGTAGATACTGCACTAATTCCATATTTGACTGTAGCTGAAAACATACTACTGGATGACATTGTTAATAACATGAAAGACAAACTGTTTTTGAACTGGAGGGATATTCATAAACAAGCTGCGCAGGTTCTTAAAAAACTGAATATAGATATAAGCACAAAAAAATATATATATGAATTAACTCTTGCTCAAAAGCAGATGGTTCTAATTGCAAGGTCAATATGCACGAAGTGTAAGCTTCTAATTTTGGATGAGCCTACAGCTCCACTAAGCCATTTCGAGACTGAAGAATTATTTCGCGTTGTAAAGGATTTAAAAAACAACAATGTAGGAGTTATTTTTATATCTCATAGGTTACCAGAATTATTTCAGATATGTGATGAAGTAGCAGTTATGAGAAATGGGAAAATAGTCACGAAAAGAAATATAGTTGAAACAACTCAAAATCAAATCGTTGAGGATATGCTTGGAAGAAAGCTTGAAGATATTTTTCCAAAGTGTAAAAAAGAAAAAGGAAACAGAATTTTGGAAGTGGTGAATTTAAAAGACTATAATAAACTTAAAGATATTAATTTGCATTTATGCCGAGGAGAAATTATTGGCATTGCAGGTTTGGTGGGAGCAGGTAAAACTGAACTTTGTAAGGCTCTATTTGGAGATGCTAAGTTGATATCCGGTAAGATTATATTAGAAGGGAAAAACCTCATATTAAAAAGTCCTTATGATGCTGTAAAGAGTGGACTAGCTCTTATTCCGGAAGAAAGGCGTAAGGAAGGGATTTTAGCAAATGAATCCATTGTAACAAATATTTCTGCTGCAAATATTGAAACCTTTAGTAAACATTTTGGATTTTTAGATTTTGTAGGAGAAAGAAATGCGGCCAAAAAGATTATAAAAACTCTTGGCATACAAACTCCAGACGAAAATCGTGCAGTAGGATTGCTTTCAGGTGGAAATCAACAGAAAGTTGTTATAGGTAAATGGCTGGATACTAATGCTAAAATTTTTATATTTGATGAACCCACAAAGGGTGTTGATGTAGGAGCAAAGAGAGAAATATTTAATCTAATCAATAAGTTAGCTATGGATGGTAAAGGAGTTATTTATGCCTCATGCGAGCTTTCAGAAATTATTGGTATAGCAGATAGAATTTATGTTATATATGATGGCGAGATAGTAAAAGAGCTAGATACCGATAGTACAAGTGAAGAGGAATTATTGTTTTATTCCACAGGGGGAAAGTAGTATGAGTTTGAATAGTAAAGAGAAAAAGAGCTTTGAAATTTTTGATTTTTTATACAAGTATGGAACCGTAGTAACTATATTTATATTAATAATAATATTTGGAGCTTCTCAAAAAAACTTTCTTCAGCCATCCAATATAGTTAATATTCTACGTTCTATATCGATAGTAGCAATAATAGCTATAGGTGTTACTATTTCTCTTACAGTAGGTGGCTTTGATTTGTCAGTGGGTTCTACTGCTTCAGTAGCGAATGCGGTAGTGGTATCAATGTTTGTTTGGCATAATCAGGTTACATGGGTATCTATTATAGCGGCTTTAGCTGCGGGCGTTATTATAGGAATGATAAATTCAATATTAATAGTAAAGATGAAGATTCCGGATATGCTGCTAACTCTTGCAACTATGTTCATATTTCAAGGAGTGGCATTAACTTATACAAGAGGAGCAACTATATCTAAAAACATGATTATGCAAAACGGAAGTTTTGCTTTAGGGAATATACCAGATTTTTTTGTAAAATTAGGACAAGTTCCATGGATAATAATAATAATGATTACTATAATTGTTATAGTTCATGTATTTCTTACAAAAACCAAGCATGGAAGATACATGTATGTAATAGGTGGAAATATAGAAGCCGCCAGACTTTTAGGTATACCTGTAAATAAATATAAAATATATGCGTATGTACTTTCTGCATTATTCGCAGCAATAGGGGGGATAATTTTGGCTGCAAGGATACAGACAGCAGAAATAAATGCAGGAGCACCATATCTTATGGATGCTGTAGCCGCGGCTTATATAGGGGTTTCAGTAGGTGGTGTTGGTAAGCCAAATGCACTGGGTACTTTTGCAGGAGCCATATTAATAGGAATATTACAAAACGGTCTTATTATGTTATCAGTTCCATATTATATGATGGATATAGTAAAAGGACTTGTTTTGGCCTTTGCATTAGCACTTACTTATTGGAAAAAGAAATAGTTTAGGGGGTTAAGAATATGTCAAAGTTTACAGAGAGTTACTTTACTATGAATGAGGCGCATGCATTAGAATATGCAACATCGGTATTGAATTACTTTGATTCGGATGCTGTCCTTAGTTGCAAGGAAATCGGAGATGGAAACTTAAACTATATTTTTAGAATTATTGATTCAAAGTCAGGGAAATCAGTTATTATAAAGCAGGCAGGACCTGTTGCTAGAATATCTGATGAATTTAAAGTATCACCTGATCGCAACAGAATAGAGAGTGATATACTGAAGCTTCAAGCTACATTAGCAGAGGGATTTGTTCCCATAGTATATAATTATGATTTCAACATGAACTGCACCGCAATGGAAGATCTTTCAGATTATGAAATAATGCGTAAAGCGCTTATAGAACATAAAAAATTCCCATTGTTTGCGGGTCACATCACTACATTTCTTGTTAACACACTGCTTTTAACATCGGATGTAGTAATGAACCACAAGGATAAGAAAGTGCTAATAAAGAATTTTATTAATCCTGATCTATGTGAAATAACAGAGGATCTTGTATACACAGAGCCTTTTTACGATTGTAGAAGAAATGATGTTATAGATACCACAAGAGAGTTTGCGAAGAAAGAGCTTTGGGGTGATGAAAAGTTACTTTTAGAAACAGCCAAGCTAAAATTCGAATTTATGACTAATGCTCAATCTCTTGTTCACGGTGATTTTCATACCGGCTCCATATTTGTTAAATCAGATTCTACAAAGGTAATTGACCCTGAATTCGCATTCTATGGACCGGCGGGTTATGATATAGGAAATCTTATTGGAAACCTAATCTTTGCATATGAGAATGCAGAGGCTACCATAGAAAATATGTATGAAAAGGAAGAATATAAGACTTGGCTTGAAGAAACTATTGTGCAAGTAGTGGATTTATTTATAGTTAAGTTCAATACCCTTTGGAAACAAAGGGCCACTGAAAAAACTGCAACCTACAAGGGATTTAAGGAATACTACTTAGATAGTATTCTAAGGGATACTGCTGCAGTTACAGGCTGCGAACTGTGCAGAAGAATAATAGGGCTTGCCCATGTTAAAGATATAACCTCAATAGATGATCTTAAAAAGAGAGCAAGAGCAGAAAAGATATGTCTATCTTCAGGTAAGAAATTTATTATTGATAGAGAATCATTTAAGACAGGATCAGATTTTATAAAAATAATTAAAGAATTCGAGAAAAATATAAAGTAATAGAAGGTGTATTATGGATAAATATGAGGATTTAGGTAGTACATTCATTGAGGCAGTTAAGCTTGATGATGATAATAATGCATTAATAATTTTAGATCAAACACTGCTTCCAAATGAAAAGGTGTTTTTAAAAGTAAAAAAGATTGAAGATATATGGGAAGCAATACATTCTTTAAGGGTAAGAGGAGCCCCCGCCATAGGTATAACTGCAGCTTTTGGAATATACCTATGCACAAAGTCGTCTAAGGCTACCTCCTTTGAAGAATTATTTAAAGATTTTAAAAAAGGTAAAGACTTTCTTGCATCTGCGAGACCTACAGCCGTAAATTTATTCTGGGCACTAGATAGGATGGAAAGCAGATTAAAGTTTGAAAAATATAAAGATATATCACAAATTAAAGCTGCACTTAAGGATGAATCAAAAAAAATCCATTTGGAGGATGCTAAGGTGTGCGAAGCTATTGGTAATAACACATTATCATTACTTAAGAAAGGCTGGGGAATACTTACACATTGTAATGCAGGAACAATAGCAACAGCTAGGTTAGGCACAGCTTTAGCACCAATTTATCTCGGAAAAGCTAAAGGTTATGATTTTAAGGTCTTTGCAGATGAAACAAGACCATTACTTCAGGGAGCAAGGCTTACTGCATGGGAACTTAAAGAAGCAGGTGTTGATGTAACACTTATATGTGATAATATGGCTTCCATCGTTATGAAGCAGGGAAAGATTCAAGCAGTATTGGTAGGATGCGACAGAGTTGCTGCAAATGGTGATGTAGCAAATAAAATAGGGACTTCCGGTGTTGCGATACTAGCAAAATATTACAACATACCTTTCTATGTATGTGCACCATTATCAACTATAGATTTAAACTGCATAACTGGAGATAACATTGAGATAGAAGTGCGCAGCGGAGATGAAATAACTTCTAAGTGGTATTCAAAGCCTATGGCTCCGAAAGGGGTTAAGACCTATAATCCATGTTTTGATGTTACAGACAATAATATAATAACTGCAATTATTACAGAAAAAGGTATAGCATATCCTCCTTACGAGGAAAGTCTTTCTAAAATATTTAAAAAATGAGGTGACATTATGGCAAAATCAAAATTAACATGGCAACAGGAAATATATAATGCAGCAAGTGGAATAAGACGTCGTGTTATGGAACATACAATAAAAAATAATGGAGGATATCTAAGTCAGGCCTGTTCGTCAGCAGAGATATTTGCAACATTATATTTGAATATATTAAATATAGAAAAATTAAAACAGCCTTTAGCTCCTGGAAATTTTCCTGGAGTTCCTGGGCCTAATAATGATAGCTATTTTACAGGTGCCGCATTTAATGGTAGCAGATCAAAAGAATATGACAGATTTATACTCTCACCGTCACAGTACTCATTGGTGCTTTATACAACACTAATTCAGGTTGGTAGAATGGTGGAAAATGGTTTAGATGAGTTTAATAAAGACGGCGGTGTAGTGGAAATGATTGGTGCTGAGCACTCACCAGGACTAGAGATAATGACTGGTTCCTTAGGACAAGGAATAAGCCAAGCTGCAGGTATTGCTTTAGCAAGAAAGCTAAAGAAGGAGACCGGGAGAGTAGTTTTATTTCTATCTGATGGTGAATGTCAGTCAGGCCAGTTTTGGGAAGCTGTTCAATCTATGTCATATCACAAGCTTGACAATATGCTTGCTTATGTAGACATAAATGGTTATCAATGTGATGGTAAGATGTCAACGGTTATGAACATAGAGCCTTTTGATAAGAGATTGGAAGCCTTTGGAGCAAGAGTATTCAGAGTAGATGGACACAATGTTGATGTTTTGGCTGCTCTTGGAAAGCTGAACCCTGATGGCAGGCCTACCTTTATACTTTGTGATACAAACCCCTGCAAGGATATTAATATTTTGAAAAAACGAATTCCAAAACTTCACTATGTAAGATTCAACAGTGAAGAAGAACGAGATGCATATAGAGTAGAATATAAAAAATTTATAAAGAGTGCAAAGTAAGGAGGGACATATATGGAAATTCAGACTAAAGTACATTCTAAAAATTTAGTTAAATGGGCTAAAGATAAGCCGGAAGTACTAGTACTTTCAGCCGATTTAACAAGTTCAACGGAAATAGATTTATTTAGAGACACATATCCTGAAAGATTCTTTTCTATGGGGATTGCAGAACAAAATATGATGAGTTTTGCTGGGGGGCTTGCCCGTGAAGGCTACAAACCATTTGTGCACACTTTTGCAGTTTTCATATACAGAAGAGCATATGATCAAATAGCTATGTCCATAGCTTATCCTAATTTACCGGTTAAGATGTTTGGATTTTTACCGGGTATAATGACGCCAGGTGGGGCTACACATCAGGCTATAGAAGACATATCCGTTATGAGGTCCCTTCCTAATATGACTATATTAGAATGTGGGGATGCAACTGATGTTGAATCGGTGCTAGATGTAGCAAATTCAATAGATGGTCCGGTATATATAAGGATATTAAGAGGAGAAATTCCAAGGCTATTCCCATCTTCTGAGCCAATGCAGTTTGGTAAAGCAAGGGTTATTAGTGAAGGCACAGATATTGTACTGTTAACAAGTGGAATATGTACTGAGGAGGCAATTCGTGCTACGCAAGCCCTAAAATCAAAGGGCGTTTCCGTACATCATTTACATATTTCTACCTTAAAACCCTTCAATGACGATTCTGTTTTGAAGGCAATTTCAAAATCTAAATATGGGGTTATAACTATGGAGAATCATTCAATTATTGGAGGCCTCGGTACTATAATTGCAGAAAAGATGGCTGAAGCAGGCTTGGGCAAAAAACTTACAAGAATAGGAATAAAGGATACTTTTGTTCATGGAGCTAGTAAGCAATATTTAATGAAAGAATATGGCCTTGATGCAATGGCTCTTATAAATGAGATCGAGAAAGTAATAGAAAAGAAATTAAACATAAAAGAAGAGGAGTTAACGGAAGCATATATTGTTGGGGTTCACAGCAAAGCGAAAGCCGAAGCTCTTTAATTTTAAAATAGGAGGTCATAAAATGTTTTTTTCAGGTGAAAGTAAATTAACAGTGCCTTGTGAAAGGTTTATTGTAATATATAGGATTTGGGGAAGAGAAGAGGAATCTCATGCAATGGCAAAAGATATTTGTGTGGAGCAGACGGTTGAATTCCCGTTCGAATTGGTACCTAAAGGTCTAATTGCAGATAATATTGTAGGAAGAATAGAAGCTTTTGAACCATATGATAGTGAGAGCTTTAAAACATCAATAAGCTTCCCCGTAGAAGGCACCTCAAATGAATTTACCCAGTTTTTAAATATTGTTTTCGGAAACATTAGTTTAAAGCCTGGAATAAGGGTTGAAAGACTGGAACTTCCTGAGGCCATATTGAAAAATTTTAAAGGTCCAAGGTTTGGACGCAGTGGACTTCGAGAGCTTCTAGGAGTTGAAAAGCGTCCGCTGCTATTCACAGCATTAAAACCAATGGGACTTACAAATAAAGAATTTGCAGAGCTCGCATACAAGTTTGCGCTTGGTGGTATTGATATAATTAAGGATGATCACGGAATTTCAAATCAAGCTTTTTCACCTTTTGAGGAAAGGGTAAAACTTTGCTCTGAGGCTGTTGAAAAAGCAAATAGAGAAACAGGATATAAATCCATATATGTTCCAAATATTACAAGTGGAAGCAGTGAAGTAGTAAAGAGAGCCCGAAAAGCAAAGGAACTTGGAGCTGGCGGACTACTTATTGCTCCTGGGCTTACTGGATTAGATAATATGAAGGAGATTGCAGAGGATGACAGTATTGCTCTGCCAATTATAACTCATCCTGCTTTTCAAGGTAGCTATGTAATGAGCAACAATGGAATTTCTCATCAGGCACTTTTCGGACAAATTGCAAGACTTGCCGGAGCCGATTGCACTATATATCCAAATTTTGGAGGACGTTTTTCTTTTAGCCGGGATGAGTGTATAAGCATAGCTAATGCCTGCGAAGAAGATATTGGAAGCTTGAAGAAGATATTTCCATGCCCTGCAGGAGGAATGAGCCTTGAAAGTATACCTGAATCTCTAAAAGTGTATGGGAATAATGTAATATTCTTAATAGGAGGAGGTCTATTTAAGCATGGGCCAGATATTATTGAAAACAGTAGATATTTCAGAAGGTTAATTGAACCGGTTATTAAGGAAAGAATTGACAATTAAAAAAACAGAGCAAATAATAGAAACATAACCAATATGAATACTAGGGTATAATCTCAAGGTTAAATTCTGTTTGATAGTTAATACGCTGACTAGACAACTAGAGATAGCCTTTTGTAAAAAGGTTACCATTGTTAAATAAAGTCTTAAAAATAAAAAATTTTAAGGGGGAATCACAATGTCAAAAATTGCTAAAAAATTAACTGATTTAATAGGGAATACACCACTTTTGGAGCTAACAAATTATAATATGGAAAAAGGGGTTCAGGCGAAAATAGTTGCAAAATTAGAATACTTTAATCCTGGTGGAAGTGTAAAAGATAGAATAGGGTATTCAATGATTTTGGATGCAGAAGAAAAAGGGTTAATAAATAAGGATACTGTAATTATAGAACCTACTAGTGGAAACACAGGAATAGCTTTAGCCTTTGTAGCTGCTTCAAAAAAATACAAATTAATACTTACTATGCCTGATACAATGAGCGTTGAGAGAAGAAGCGTACTTAAGGCTCTTGGTGCAGAATTAGTATTAACTCCAGGAAAAGATGGTATGAAAGGAGCTATTAAAAAAGCGAATGAGCTTGCAGCTCAAACTAAAAACTCTTTTGTACCTCAACAATTTGAAAATGAATCAAATCCAGAGATTCATAGAAAGACCACAGCTGAAGAAATATGGAAAGATACAGATGGAAAAGTAGATATTTTTGTAGCTGGAGTTGGTACAGGAGGTACTATTACAGGAGTTGGTGAAGCTTTAAAGAAAAAGAACCCTAATATCAAAATAATAGCAGTGGAACCTAATGATTCTCCTGTACTATCAGGTGGAGCTTCAGGTCCTCATAAAATTCAAGGTATTGGAGCAGGTTTCGTACCAAAGGTTTTGAATATTGGAATAATTGATGAGATATATAAAGTTAAGAATGAAGAGGCTTTTAGCACAACTAGAGAATTAGCTAGATCTGAAGGCTTATTAGTTGGTGTATCTTCAGGAGCAGCAACTTTTGCAGCTACTGAAATTGCAAAAAGAAGTGAAAACAAGGATAAAATTATTGTAGTGTTATTGCCAGATACTGGAGAAAGATATTTATCAACTTCACTTTTTCAAGAAGAATAGTTTAATAAATTAAAATTTTTATTTTTAAAAATAGGGTTACTGTAAGTTAAGTGATTGACCAGTGAACTGGAGGTCATGATTCGATTTGTTCGAATCATGACCTTTTTGATGCGTTAATTAAGGTAAGTATTAATAATTATATAGTACTTACAACTATTTATTTAAAGCTATTGACATACCTTAATAATTATATTACTATAACTATAATATACTAAACATATAGAATTAATAGGAATTGAAAATCAATATATAAAATTGATTGAATTCTGTAAATATGGAGGGTTATTATGGCACAAAAGGTAGTGGAAATTGAAAGTAGAAATTTAAGGCTTAGGGGTATGCTCCATATTCCTGAGAATATAAGTGCAAAGGTTCCAATAGTTATAATATTTCATGGATTTTGTGGAAATAAAATGGGTCCGCACTTTATATTTGTTAAGCTCTCTAGGCTACTAGAAAGTAAAGGAATAGCGAGTATAAGATTTGATTTTGCCGGAAGTGGCGAAAGTGATGGTGAGTTTATAGAGATGACTATGGACTCAGAGCTGAAAGATGCTAATAACATTTTAAATTATGTAAAAAACTTAGATTTTGTAGATCATGATAAAGTAGGAATTTTAGGTTTGAGCATGGGAGGAGCAATCGCTAGCATGCTTGGCGGTGACAGAAAAAACGATATAAGTACAATGTGTTTATGGGCACCAGCAGGAAATATGTATGAAATAATTCTAGATAAGAACTATATTGATGATAATTATGAAAAGTTTAGACAGCAAGGCTATTTTGATATTGAAGGATTGCTTGTTGGGACGAGATTTGTGGATAATGCTAAAGACATGAAAGTATATGAAAAAGCAGCTGCATATGATAAAAAATCTCTTATAATTCATGGAGGCAATGATGAGATTGTTCTACTAAGTGCATCGCATAAATATATTAAAATTTTTGGAGAGTCTTCTCAATTAAAAGTAATTAGTGGAGCAAATCATACCTTTGACAAAAAGGAATGGGAAGAGCAAGTAGTTAATAATACACTACAATTTTTAGAAGAAGAATTAAGATAAAACTTATAAATGTCTCAAATAAATAAATGAATATTTTCAAAAGAAGGGGAGGTGAAAACCGTTGTAAAAGCAGAGTGTTATTGGTTTCTTTAACGGTGGATTAATGAGTATTTTAATTGTAGGTGGGGATAATATTAAAATAATAAATTGTAATCTATGTAAGAATGGATATTGTGTAGCTAAACATATAAGTGGTAGAAAGAGCAATCATAAATGTATTGAAATTCCTAAAAATATAGATTTGATTTTAGTTTTAACTGATTATGTTAATCATGGAGTAAGTAACCATATAAAAAAGGAGTCTAAAAGACTTGGTATAAAGACCATATACTCAAAACGTGCTTGGTCTTGCGTTGAAAGTTCATTATTAAGATAAACAGAGTAAAGAAAGGACGATAATTTAGAAATATATAAATAAATAAAAAAATATACTTGACATCATTTTAAAATAGTATTAATATAATAACAATAGATAAATAAACATATAGGAATGCTAGGTTATGTTTATAAAATTAACTCAAAAGTAATTTTATAACAATTTGCATTTTTAATTAAGATTTAATATCTGTTTAAATTTAAAACTTAATAAAAACTTCTTATCAAGAGTGGTGGAGGGACTTGGCCCTATGAAACCCGGCAACCTGAATTTAATTCATAGGTGCTAATTCCAGTAGGTTTATACCTTGAAGATGGGAAGCTAATAGATTGGGATAAAATCTCTCTATAGCTAGCCTATAGAGGGATTTTATTTAGTTTAAAGGAGAGGGTATAATGAAAAAATTTTATATTAGTTCATATTCAATGTATTGTTGTAAATGCATTTAGGGCAACTGATTGTAACTGTAGATGGAGATCGGGCTGTCTTTACCTTAATCTTATAATAATTCGTCAAAGGAGGTAAGACAGAAAAATGATTAAAATTAATAACTTGAGTAAAACCTTTAATACACCTTATGGAAACATTGAGGTGCTTAAGGATATAAATCTTGAAATAGAGAAGGGGGATATATTTGGGATCATAGGCTTTAGTGGAGCTGGAAAATCAACGTTGGTAAGATGTATGAATCGTCTTGAGGAACCAGACTCTGGGAAAATTTTCATAGGAAACAAAGAAATTACTGCATTAGGTAAAAAGGAACTAAGAGATGCCAGAAAAAAGATTGGAATGATATTTCAACAATTTAATTTATTTGACTCTAGAACCGTGTTCGATAATATTTCATTTTCATTAGAAGTAGCAGGATATAAAAAAGAGAAAATTAAAAAAAGAGTAGATGAAATACTTGAATTGGTTGAGTTAGAAGACAAAAGGAATGCATATCCACTACAACTTAGTGGTGGTCAAAAACAAAGAGTGGGAATTGCAAGAGCCTTAGCAAACAATCCTGATGTACTTTTAAGTGATGAGGCAACTTCAGCACTTGATCCCCAGACGACTTATTCCATTTTAGAACTTTTAAAAAACATTAATAAAAAATTAAATTTGACTATAGTACTTATAACGCATGAATTGGACGTTCTAAGATATAGCTCGAATAATATGGCAGTACTAGAACAGGGGAGAATTGTTGAAAGAGGGGCCACTGAAAGTTTATTCCTTAATCCTAAAAGCGATACTGCTAAAAGATTTATAAGTATAACAAATGATTTTCAAAAGGCAAGAGGATGGTCTGGAGGTGACATTATATGAGTAATGATTTAGTTGATATGCTTTCAAAGGCTACAGTAGAAACACTATATATGGTTGGACTTACTACTTTAATAGGTTTACTTATCGGCTTTCCTTTAGGGGTTCTACTAGTGGTTAGTGATAAAGGAAATATTATTTCACTTCCAAAACTTAATAAGGTTCTTGGATCAATTATAAACGTTATTCGATCTTTACCTGAAATTATACTGATTATTATTTTATTACCTTTGGCTAGAATCATTGTTGGAACTACTCTTGGTACAAATGCAGCTATAGTATCTTTATCTATTGGTTCAGCACCATTTTTGGCAAGGATAATTGAAAATTCTTTAAAAGAGGTGACTCATGGAAAAATCGAAGCAGCACTAGCAGTTGGAGCGAGTCCTTTCCAGATAATAGCTAAGGTACTTATACCAGAGGCACTTCCATCTTTAGTAAGAGGTATAACCATAGGAATTATATCTATTGTAGGATTTACTGCTATAGCAGGAGCTATAGGTGCAGGTGGACTAGGAAGTACTGCAATTAGATTTGGTTATCAAAGGTTTAGAACAGATATACTATTTGCTACAGTGGTAGTTTTAGTAATATTAGTTCAATTACTGCAGTTTACTGGTGATCATATTGCAAAATTTATAAATAAAAAAAGATACAAAATTGAATAATAATAGGGGGAATTTAAAATGAATAAAAAAATATTATCATTAGTTATAGGTACAGTGTTAATTGTAGGGGTCATTACAGGTTGTTCTGCTAAAAAAGCTGAAACAAAAGCACCTTCGGCAACTCCCGCGACGACTAAAGAGGTAACTTTAACGGTTGGCGCTGCATTAGTTCCACATGCGGATATATTGAATTTTGCTAAGCCTTTACTTAAAGCTAAAGGAATTGATCTTGTAGTAAAAACTTTAGATGATGAGGCTCAATTAAATCCTGCATTAGATGAAAAACAAATAGATGCTAACTTTTTTCAACATGTACCATATCTTGATTCAGTAGTAAAAGAAAAAGGTTATAAATTTGTTGTTTTAGGAAAGGTTCATGTAGAACCAATTGGATTTTACTCACAGAAGATTAAATCTATAGATGAATTAAAAGATGGGGCTAAAATAGGTATTCCAAACAATCCATCCAATGAATATAGAGCACTTGCACTTCTTCAATCAAAGGGACTTATAAAGCTTAAGGAGGGAATTGCAAATTATAGTGCTACACCAAAAGATATAGTTGAAAACAAGAAAAATTTTAAATTTGTAGAAGTGGATGCAGCTCAACTTCCAAGATCGCTCCCTGACGTTGATGGAGCGGTAATAAATACAAATATCATATTGGAAGCAAAAATTGATCCGAAATCTGCAATATTTAGAGAAGATGCTAATTCACCTTACGCTAATATAATTGTTGTAAGACAAGGTGATGAAACCAGACCAGAAATTAAAAAATTACTTGAAGTTTTAAATTCAGCGGACGTTAAGAAATTCATTGAGGATAAATATGGAGTTGCAGTAGTACCAGCATTTTAATAAATTTAGAAAGTGGAGCTAATGTTATTTAGAAATATTTTAATACCTCTTTCATCAATATTAAATGAAAGCGGTATTTTTTAGTAAATAAATTTTTATAATTTATCTATTAAAGTCCATTTATTGAGCATCAGTAATATATTAATATGTTTGAGAAAAAAATGATAAATAGTCTGGAAAAAATAATTATAAATAAAGGGGATTACTATAATGAAGAAAATTAAATATTTAATAATATTAAGCCTTTCTAGTATATTATTAGTTGGAGTCTTAAGTGGATGTTCTACATCAAAACCAAAGACTGAGACAGCAAATGCTAGCACGAAACCTAAAATAATTTATGTAGCAACGCAAAATGACTATCCACCTTTCGACTATGTTGACTCTTCTGGTGAAATTACAGGCTATGACGTTGATGTGATAAAGGAAATTAATAAGCAGCTCCCACAGTATAAATTTGAATTTGTAACAGGACCTTGGGCTACGGTTGTACCTTCGCTTCAAGCTAATAAAACACAAATTATTGCTGACCAAATGAATGCTACTCCAGAAAGAGAAAAAACATTTATTTTTTCAGAATCATATTTTTCAACACCAACATTTATTATTGTAAAAAAAGGAAGGACAGACATTACTACACTTGATGATTTAAAGGGAAAAATTGTAGAAGTTTCTGTTGGAGACTCTAAAACAACCTTCCTTGAACAATGGAATGCAGCTAATGGAAATCAATTAAAGCTTAAATATTCTGAAAATAGTCAGCCAGATATATATGAAGATATTGCAGCAGGAAGGGCTGATGCCACACTTGGTGACAAGGTAATGACAGACGCAATTGTTAAGAAAAATGGAGTTAATGTTCAAATGATAGGTAATCCATTTAATAAAAGTGGTTCTGTATTTGTTTTGAACAAAGATAAACAGGGTAATGAATTAAAAGCAGCCATTGATCCTATAATTAAAAAAATTAAGGCGGATGGAACATTAAACAAGATAGCTCAAAAATGGACTGGTGGAGATTATGACATTAAATAATAATAATACATCATGTATGCATGTAATACATGGTGATGCTAGAGGTGATTATATATGAATAAATTTATTGATTTCAATTTTTTATTTGAAAGTATTAAGATGATAATAGTTTATTTACCCCTTACATTAGAATTGACATTTGTTTCTATGTTACTAGGTCTCATAATAGGTCTTTTTACTGCACTTACAAGAATATATAAAATATCGGTACTAAAACAACTATCTTCATTTTATATATCCTATATTAGAGGAACGCCACTATTGGTTCAGTTATATCTTGTATATTATGGTGTTCCCAAAATTTTATATATATTTCAAACGCAATATGGACTGTTTGAAAATGTTAGTGTTAATGGTATTTCACCAGAATTTATAGCTACCATGGCATTTGCTATTAACTTAGGGGCTTATTTGTCTGAAACAATACGTGCAGCCATAGAGTCTGTAGACAGAGGTCAGTTCGAGGCGGCAAGTTCAATAGGAATGAGCCAAACTCAGATTATGCTTAAAATTGTTCTTCCTCAGGCTGCAGTAGCGGCATTACCTAATATAGGTAATACTTTAGTAAGCACAGTTAAGGACACTTCTCTTGTTTTTACAATAACAGTTATAGATATAATGGCAGAAGCAAAGATAATTGGAGCAAGAGGATTAAATTATTTTGAGGTTTATATTGGAGTATCCTTGATTTACTGGGCCACTTGCACAGTAATAGTGAAATTTTTGAATTTGTATGAAAGACATTTAAAAAAATATGAAAGGGGTATTGTTTAATGATTAAGTTACATAATATTCATAAGTATTTTTCAAAGCATCATGTCTTAAAAGGTGTAAATCTTACCGTAGAAAAGGGAGAAGTAATTGTTATTCTAGGTCCAAGCGGATCAGGTAAATCAACACTATTGCGTAGTATTAATTTTTTGGAACATCCGTCCTGTGGAGTAATAGAGATAAATGGAATGAAAATCGATTCAGAAACTGCAAGTAAAAAAGATATACTTGCACTTAGAACGTCTACAGCTATGGTTTTTCAGCAGTATAATTTGTTTAAAAACTTAACAGCAATCCAAAATGTAATGATAGGACTCACATCTGTAAAGAAAATAGATAAAAAGAAGGCAAGAGAAATTGCAGAAAAAATTCTAGGTAAGGTTGCACTAAATGATAGGATGGATTACTATCCGTCGCAACTCTCGGGAGGTCAGCAACAAAGAGTTGCTATTGCTCGTGCACTAGCGTTAAATCCAGAAGTACTGCTTTTTGACGAACCTACCTCTGCACTAGATCCTGAACTAGTTGATGAAGTGCTTTTTACTATAAAACAACTAGCTAACGATGGCAATACTATGATTATTGTTACACATGAACTTGGGTTTGCAAGAGAAGTTGCTGATAAAATAATTTTAATGGATGACGGGTTAATAGTAGAAGAGGGATCAGTAGAAAAAATATTTTCGAATCCAGTTGAGGAAAGAACACGTCAGTTTCTGGGAAAGGCGCTAGAACGGTTTATTATAGAGCCTAATGACATAAAATTGGAGCAGGGAGCTGAAAAATATTATGGTGCATCCTGAAGAGATGGACAGGCGACTGAAAAGACACTATAACTTTTGGGAGGAGAGATATGAAGGTGAAGGAGCATATATTGCAATAAGCGCACCTGATGAAACCGCATTGGCAAAATATGCCCAGGTAAAAACACCTGAAACTTTAAGAGAAAGATGGTTTAATATTGATTATAGACTTAAGAAACATAATCATATGATGAATACTACATACTTTGCTGGAGATGCAATTCCAACAGTTTTTGTTGATTTCGGTCCAAGCGTTTTGGCAGCATTTCTTGGTGCACAGTATAGACTTGATGAGGATACCATATGGTTTGATGACAATCCTATTATAAATGACTGGAGCGAAATACCGGAACTTAAAATTAATGTGGAGAGTGAAATATATAAGGCTTCAATGGATTTAACTCGTAGATTCTGTGAGGATGCCATTGGACGATATATGGTTAGTATTATTGATATTGGGGTAAATCTAGATGTTCTAGCTTCTCTTAGAAACAGAGAAAAACTATTAAGAGATATTATTCGTCATCCAGATGCAGTAAAGGATATGATTAGTAAAATTGATGATTGTTGGATGAAATTTTATAATGAAAATAACAGAGTTATTAGTGAGTACATGCCAGGAATAACTTCATGGATTCCTATTATCAGCAAGAAAAGATGGTATCCTTTAATGAGCGAATTTTCTACTATGATTTCCCCAAAGCTATTTGAAAAAATAGCTTTACCAGCTTTGCAGAGAGAGGCAGACTTTTTGGATCAGTCGTTGTTCAACTTAGACGGTGAGGATCAAATTAAACATCTTCCTAAGGTACTTGAAATAAAAGGTCTTCATTCTATTCAATGGGATCCTGTTCCTAAGTTTATTTTACCTTTAAATGGTGTTTTTAAGGATTTTGCTAGTGAAACGTCCATAAAAGTGTATCGTGAGATTCAAGCGGCCGGTAAGAAGCTTGTGATTAAAGGAATTAGACCAGAACAAGTTGAAACTATTTTCGATAATATCTCACCTGATGGTGTATTTATGTTTGTTAATTGTGACAGTCGTAAGGCTGCTGATGAATTTTTGTCATACTCAAAAAAATGGATGTTATAATCCATTTTTTTTGAGTGCTTGTTCTATATCAGCTATTATATCATCGGCATCCTCTAATCCAACACTAAACCTTAGGTGTCCATTTTGGAATTCCTTTGGATAGAAGTGATTTCTTTCATCTGTTGGTCCAGTATAAACTATAAGGCTTTCGTCGTGACCTATAGAAACTGCCGAAATTATGAGTTCTAAGGAATTTACAAATTTATTATGAGTTATAACGTCTGCATTAAGTCCAAAGGAAATCACTCCTGAAAATGCACGCATCTGTTTTTTTGCTATTTCATGCTGTGGATGGCTTTTAAGTCCTGGGTATGCCACAAAACTTACTGATGGATGTACTTCAAGAAATTCAGCTATTTTCAAAGCACTTTCACAGTGCTGCTTCATCCTTAGAGGTAGTGTTACAGCACCTCTCATTATTAGCCACGCATTGAATGGACTTATAGCCCCACCAATGTTTACCATAGCTTCACACTTTATTTTATCTATTAATTCTTTTTTTCCTATTACCGCTCCACCCATAGCATCACCATGTCCATTAATATATTTTGTAAGGCTATGAATAACCAAGTCTGCTCCCAGTGTTAATGGTTGCTGCAGATAGGGTGTTCCAAAAGTGCTATCCACACTTAAAAGTATCCCGACGGCTTTTGCTATCTTTGCTATTTCCTCTATATCACTTACTCTGGTAGTAGGATTGCCAGGTGTTTCTATATGGATAAGCTTTGTATTGGGCCTAATGGCTGCTTTTATTTCCTCTAGCTTTGTTGTATCTACAAGGCTCACTTCTATGCCATATTTCTCTGGAAAATATTGATTTAATAATCTATATACAGCGACATAAGAAACATCTGTACAGATTATATGTGAATCTGATTTTAGAAAAGTAAAGAATACTCCTGCAAGTGCTGCTACGCCTGTAGCTAAAACTACACAATCTTCTCCTCCTTCTAGAGTAGCTAGTTTCTCCTGAAGATATATCTGATTTGCTGAAGTGGTTCTAGTATAAATCAATTCATCTGTACCACTCCAATTGAGATTAGATGCATCATATGGAAGCCTATAGCTGTTTGCCATAGTTAAGGGTCTTCTTATAGCACCTGTTTCTTTGTCAATACCATTGCCCGCATGAACACAATTTGTAATAAAGCTTGGATATTTTTTATTAGTCATCACAATACCACCTTTACAAGTATGTTTAATATTAATTGATTAACGAAAGTATAAATCTTTTAAGGATGTATGTCAATATATGTTGCTTTATAAAAGCGTAGTATTCATTAAAAAAATTTAGAATATTTTAAATAAATATTTTAAAAATGTGGTTGACAAAAATAAAATATGGCATATAATAAAAATATAACTATTCCGATATGAATACTAAGAGATACAATGAAAAAGGAAAGTAGTATATTGTACGGGTACAGAGAGGAAGCAGTGCTGAGAAGCTTCTACCTAAAGATATATGAAGTGCCCTTTGGAGTATGGACCCGAAATTATAGTAGGGCACTACGGGTTCGCCCGTTAAAGCGATAAAGCATTTTGTGCTTGGATTTAAGTGGGATTCTATATCTAATTAGAGTGGACCGCGGAGTGTAATAGCACCGCCTCTATAAATGAGACGTGGCTTTTTTGACGTAAAAAATATATTTATATTAAAAGTTGAAAATAAATAAATGGAGGTAATAATATGGGTTCATTAGATTATTTCAATGAAATGGCTAAAAGTTGGAATGTAACAAGAAGTGAGTATTTTGAAGAAAGATTAAAGTATAAGGTATTATCTAAAGCAAATATAAAAGACAAAGTAGTTGCTGATCTGGGATGCGGCACTGGATTTTTATCCTTAGCACTGGCATTAGATGCAAGTATTGTATTTTCTATAGATCAATCAGTAAATATGCTTAAAGAATCTAAAAAGTTAATGGAGTCTAAAAAATTTAACAATGTATATCCAATAAGATCCGACCTAGGCAACTTGGTTTTGTTTGATGAATCTGTAGACGTGGTCTTCATTAATATGGCTCTTCATCATGTGAAGGATGCTAAAAAGGCTATTGAAGAGATGTATCGAATAATTAAAAAAGATGGGACTTTAATAATATCAGATGTACAAGAGCACAATGGGCAGTGGGCAAAGGAAGAAATGTTTGACGAATGGCTTGGTTTTTCAAATCTTCAGATTGAAGAGTGGTTAAGTGATGTAGGATTTAATGCAGTGAGCATTGAGAATACGGATTTAAAATGCAAAGGTTATTCTAGCAAAGGTGAATACACAGAAACTGGGATTTTCATTGCAGTAGCAAATAAGGGAGGACTAAATTATGAATAAAGTTGAAAGTTTTTCATTAGACCACACAAAGGTTAAGGCACCTTTTGTAAGAAAATGTGAGGTAAAGATTGGAGCGAAGGGTGATATAGTAACAAAGTTTGACTTGAGATTCATGCAACCTAATGAGGAGTTTATGGATATAGCATCTATCCATACCTTAGAACATTTGCTTGCTGGATATATGAGAGAAGTAATGGAGGGAATTATAGACATTTCACCTATGGGATGTAGAACAGGTTTTTACATGATTACATGGAATGATGTCAGTGTAGATAAGGTTATAGAAACTCTAAATTATGGATTAAAAAAGGTAATAGAAGCAGATGAAATACCAGCAGCCAATGAATTTCAATGTGGGAACTATAGAGATCATTCCTTAGAAGGTGCAAAAAAATATGCAAAGTTAGTTTTAAATAGGGGTGTTAGCAGTGAAATATATAAATAGTATTTTAGATATTATAGGAAATACACCACTTCTTAAACTTAATAATTTGGGCGTTAAAGAAGGTGTAAATATTTTCGCTAAAATAGAGGGGGAGAACCCCGGTGGTAGTGTAAAAGATAGAGTTGGGGTTTACATGATAAAAGATGCAGAAGATAGGGGAATCCTTAAGAGTGGATATACTATTGTTGAAGCTACTGCCGGAAATACTGGTATAGGAGTGGCCCTTGCAGCTATAAATAAAGGATACAATGTAATATTTGTGGTTCCAGAAAAGTTCTCTGTAGAAAAGCAAACCTTGATGAGAGCATTAGGTGCAACTATTGTTAGCACACCAAGGGCAGATGGAATGCTCGGTGCTATTAGTAAGGCAAAAGAATTATTGAATGAAATTCCTAATTCTATTTCACTGAAGCAGTTTGAAAATGAAGCTAATCCAAAGGTTCATTATGAAACTACAGGACCAGAAATATATGATGCATTAGAAGGGGAAATTGATTACTTCGTTGCAGGCGCAGGAAGTGGTGGTACTTTTAGTGGTGTTATGAAATATCTAAAGGAAATGAATGAAGATATAAAAGGAATTCTAGTGGATCCTTATGGATCAACCCTTGGGGGTGGTGAAGAGCACTGTTATGATATTGAAGGAATAGGAAATAACTTTGTGCCTAGCACTATGGATATGAATTTAGTCCACCGTGTTACTAAAATCACTGATGATGAGGCTGTAAACAAGGTAAAGTTAATTGCTTTGAAAGAGGGATTGATTGTAGGTAGCTCTTCAGGGGCTGCTCTAGCTGCGGCAATAAGACTTGGAGAAACCATAGAAAGTGGTAACATTGTTGTAATACTCCCAGATAGGGGAGATAGATATTTTAGTAAGAATATTTATAACTAATACTTGTGATTATGCAATCTACAGATTATGCAATCTACAGATTATGCACATATATCTTGTTAAGTTGACTTATTCTTTTCAATATAGTATTATTTACTATAATAACTAAATACTATATTATGCATTATATGTATATTTTGGTATTGCTAAGGAGAATTACGTACCATGAATATTTCTACTAAAGGAAGATACGGTTTAAGGGCAATGGTAGATATCGCTGTGCATTCAGTTGGAGACTATATCCCATTAAAGATTATCGCTGAAAGACAGGACATCTCAGAAAATTATCTGGAGCAAGTTTTCTCAATATTAAGAAAAGCTAAGCTTGTAAAAAGTGTAAGAGGGTCACAGGGCGGTTATACGCTATCAAAAGGGGCCTCAAAAATTACAGTAGGTGAAGTTTTAAGAATTCTTGAAGGTGACTTAAGTATAACAGGAGATGATGATGCAGCCTTAGGACTTGACAAAACAATAAAAGTTTGTATAAACGCAATAGTATGGCAGAAGGTTAATGAACAAATTAATAACATTATGGATTCTATCACACTCCAAGATCTTGTAGAAAAGTATAAATGTCTAAATTCAGAATATACCTTAGACTTTATAATATAAATAAAGAATAATAGCATCACGATTTTCTAAGTGCTATTATTCTTTATTTTTTTGATCTTTATATACCTTATCCTGCTGCTAATAATACCTGTGCTGCATAAGGAAGTATACCTACTTTATTCACACTTGAAAAATTTTCTAGCAATTTTTACAGATTCAGTTGCATCTTTTGCATAATAATCGGCTCCTATCATTTCTGCATACTCTTCATTTAGAACTGCTCCTCCAACAAAAACAGTACAATCCAAATTATTTTCCCTAAGTGCTTCTATTGTTTCCTGCATACTCCTTACTGTTGTGGTCATAAGTGCACTTAAACCAACTAATTTAATATTTCCACTTTTCACTGCGTTAACCACATCATTCTCATGAACATCCTTACCTAAGTCTATTACCTCAAATCCATAGTTTTCTAATAGAATTTTAACTATATTTTTTCCTATATCGTGTATATCTCCTTTAACAGTTGCAAGTGCAATTGTGCCTTTACTAAGCTTAGTACCAGTGCTCAGTAATAGACTTTCTTTAATTACTTCAAAAGCTTTTTTCACTGTTTCTGCAGATTGTAATAATTGGGGAAGAAATATTTCTCCGCTTTCGTATTTTTTTCCCACAATATCAAGTGAGGGAATTAAATATTTATTAACAATTTCCATTTCAGACATGGTTTTTAAAAGTTCTACTGTTAGCTCTTTTGCCTCTTCTTTCAAACCATCAATAATAATTTTATTTAAATCTCTATTTTTAACTACTTCTTTAGTAATAGTTTTTTCTTCAAAAGACGAATAAGCATTTATATATTTTTTGGAATTTATATCATTATTCCATAGAACATTAAATGCATTAACCGTTGATATCATATTCGCTGATAGCGGATTTAATATAGGTGCATCAAGTCCAGCTGTTAATGCTGCAGCCAAAAACGTTCTATTTAATATTTCTCTTTGTGGTAAACCAAAGGATACATTGCTTACTCCGAGAGTAGTTTTCACTCCCAGGGTAGCTTTAACGAGCTCAACTGCCCTAATAGTCTCTTTAACCTCACTTTGCTGTGCAGAGGCAGTTAAAACAAGACAGTCTATTATAATATCCGCCCTATCGATTCCATACTCCTCTGCTCGTCTAACAATTTTTTCTGCTATTTTAAGTCTGTCTTCAGCCTTTGATGGGATACCACTATCATCAAGGGTTAAGCCAATTACACAGGCACCATATTTTTTAACGATTGGAAATATTGACTCCATTACTTCTTCTTTACCATTAACAGAATTTATTAGTGGTTTTCCATTATATATTCTAACTGCTGCCTCAATTACGTCGGGCCTAACACTATCAATTTGAAGGGGAAGATTCACCACGCTTTGAAGTTCTTTTATTACTTGTATCATAACTTCTCGCTCGTCGATTTCAGGAAGTCCCACATTCACATCTAGTATATCTGCGCCTGCATCCCTTTGATTAATGGCCTCTGTAAGTATATAGTCCATATTGTTATTTTTTAAAGCCTCTTTAAGCTTTTTTTTGCCCGTAGGATTTATTCGCTCACCAATAATTTTTATATCTTCTCCAAGGACTACTGTTAAGGAAGATGAACTTACAGCTGTTATTTTTTGAACATTACGCTTTACAGGTTCTAAGTTCTTAAGCACATTCTTTATAGCTTTTATATGCTCGCTAGTGGTTCCACAGCATCCTCCCAAAATTGTAACACCCATTTCTGCCATAAGTTTTGCATACTCCGCAAATTCATGTGCCTCAACATTAAAAACTGTTTGTCTATTTTTAAGTTTAGGAAGTCCAGCATTAGGTTGAACTATAACTGGAACTCTAGAGTACTTAAGAAGTTCGGTAACTATAGGTAACATTTCATTTGGTCCAAGGGAACAATTTACTCCAATTGCATCAACTCCCAGGGCCTGAAGTACATTGACCATAGTAATTGGATCTGTACCCGTTAATGTTCTTCCATCATTTTGATATGACATTGTACATATTATCGGAAGTGAACTATTTTCCTTTGCTGCAAGAATAGCAGCCTTGGCTTCATAAATATCTGTCATTGTCTCAATAAGTATTATATCTGCGCCTTCACTAGCACCGATCTTAATTTGCTCTGCAAAAGTCTCATATGCATCATCAAATGATAACATTCCAAGTGGCTCCATTAACTGACCTATAGGTCCAATATCAAGAGCAACAAGCCTATCGCCAGCTGCTTTTCTTGCTATTTTAACAGCACTTCCCACAATTTCAGAAACTGTATATTGCAAATTCTTAAGCTTATGCCTATTTGCACCGAATGTATTTGTGGTTATAACATCACTACCTGCGTCTATGTAGTCATTATGTATTTTTTCAATAATTTCTGGGTGCAATATATTATAGATTTCTGGTAATTCACCCCTTTTGATTCCGTATTTATCCAGCATTGTTCCCATAGCTCCGTCAAATAATAAAAAATCATTAAAGTTTATTTTTTTACACACAATATCTACCATCCTTTCTAAAATCACAATCTTTATTTTTACAACTTTTACATTTATCCTTGGATTTCAGATTTTCAATTTCACTAAGTCCTATAAATGCGGTTACAGATTTCCTTGGTAACATAATACTACTCTCAGTAACAGAAAGGCCTATTTTTTTGAATGCATCTAAAACATTTAATATGTCGCCTTGATTTTCAATTGAAAAATCCCCATATCCAGGGCTATATCTATTTGTAATATGCAAATTGTCCACTAATGCATTTTCCATAAATTCAGCTTGTAATTCGTCACAGAGGTTTTCTATGGCCGTGGTTGCACAAGCATCCATAATTAAACCCTTTGTAATATTAAATCTTGAGTAGTAAGCTATTCTATTATCTACAGCTATTCCTAATGTTGCGGCCATAACCAAGCATTTTTTTGAGGATGCGAGATGATTTATTATGTCCTTATCCTTTAAAACTAAGGTACTACCTAAGAGAAAGACTTGATTATTTTTACGTTCAATATCAAAAATTTCATATACAAAACTTTCTTTACATATATCAATGATCTCTTTACAACAGACTTCAATTAAATCAATTAAATTTTTATCAATTTTTTGATTTTTATATCCTAAATACCTTAGTACTTCCTTTTTTTCGATTTTCATATTACGCTCCAATCAATTTAATAATAATAATAAAGTATAAATATAATAATTGCAAATATAAAAATAAAATTTAGAGTTTAAATTTAATTAAATGATTCTATTCTTATTATACTTTCTATTTTATTTACATTTTCTAGCTCTTTCACTTTTTCTAATGAATTTTTCATATTCTTTTCTGAACTTTTATGTGTAATAAATCCAAGTGGTCCATGACCATCATGCCTTACATCTCCAGTAACGGATATAATGCTAACATTGTTTTGTCCAAATATTGTAGCTATATTTCCTAAAACTCCTACTCTATCTTTAATGTCAAGTCTGATATAGAATTCTGATTCATTTTCTTCTGATTTTTTTATTTCTTTAAAGTCAGCTTTGTCATTTAGGTCACTTACGGTAGTTGGCTTTACATTGTTTCTTAAAATGGATATTATATCACCTACAACTGCACTTCCAGTTGGTAAAGCTCCTGCTCCTTTTCCATATAACATTAATTCACCCACTGCATTTCCTTTTATCATGATAGCATTAAATGCATCATTTACATTTGCAAATGGGTGGTTAGAAGGTACTAAGGTTGGATGTACTCTTAGTTCTAATTTGTTGTTTTCCTCTTTTGCTATTGCTAAAAGCTTTATTGTATAACCAAACTTTTTAGCATATTCTATATCCAGAGAACTTACATTTCTTATTCCTTCTCTATAAATAGCGTCATGATCAACTTTAGATCCAAAGGATAATGAAGCCATTATAGCAAGCTTATAAACTGCATCATAACCATCTACATCAGAGGTTGGATCTGCCTCAGCATAGCCCTTTTCTTGAGCCTCTATTAATGCCTCATCAAAGCTGATTCCATCATTGGTCATTTTACTTAATATATAATTAGTTGTTCCATTTATAATTCCAATTATCTGCTGAATTCTATTGGCTGTAAGGCTCTCCTTAATTTCTCTTATTATTGGAATTCCACCAGCCACACTTGCCTCATAATAAAATAATACCTTTTCTTCCTCAGCTATTTTGAATAACTCTTCACCCCAGTTTGCAATAACTAGTTTATTAGCAGTTACAATATGCTTTTTAGCTTTCATTGCTCTTATCATGTACTCCTTAGCTTCATCGCAGCCACCAATAAGTTCAATCACAATCTTTATACTTTCATCATTTATAATATCATCAATATTATCTGTTAATATTTCCTTAGATATAATAATATCTCTTTTCTTATTTATGTCTTTTATTAGTATTTTAGCTACCTCTATTTCGTAATTTGAACGCTTCATTATTTCTTTTTTATTTTCCTGTAGTATTTTCCATACACCCGTGCCAACATTTCCAAAACCTAAAATCGCTATTTTTACTTTTTCCATATTAGACTTCCCTCCCAAATTTATTATCTATATTTTCATAATAAAAAAACCACTTCCCTAGAAGTGGTTTAATACACTCATTCTACTATTATTAATATCATCATATGTTTATTCTACAATTCCATTTAACTTTTCCATATATCAATCCATTCACCGCTGGTGAGCTTTGTCATTTCAACCGGTGTAACATTAACCACAAAATTTTTCATACCGGCAGAAACAGATATATAATCATTCGCCTTTAATGAAACATCGATATAGACCTTTAAAGGATTTTTTAATCCAAAAGGACTTAAGCAACCTGTTGGATGTCCTGTAATCTCTCTTGTTTCACTTGTGCTAAGAATTCCTGGACTTGCTTTGAAATAATGCAGAAATTTTCCAACGCTTATTTCCTTCTCTTTATCAGTTATAACTAATATAATTTTTTCTTTTATTTTAAAAGCTAATGTTTGTGAATCATGTCTTTCTCTAGTTTTAAATCGGTTTACAATGGAGCATTCTAGTCCAATGCTTAAAAAATCCTGTACCACACTGCTTATACTCATCCTTATCTCCCTTATTAATTTATATTTAAATATTAAAAAGCTACTTCCTAATTAAGAAGTACTTTTAAATAATTCTAATGTGCAATTAAATTGCACATTAGAATTGACCATTATCCTTATCTTTCAGATTTTACAATCTGCAGGAATTAACACCGTTACATTCTAATGGAGAATGTTGGTTGTCGGGCATCATTGGGCCAGTCCCTCTGCCACTCTTAATAAGTTATATTTAGCTATAAACTAATAACTTTTTATTATACAGTTTTATCTAGCGCCTGTTGCAAATCGTATATAATGTCATCAATACCTTCTACCCCAATTGAGAGTCTTATTAAATCTGGAGTAACACCAGCAGCTTTCTGTTCCTCTGCGTTAAGCTCTGCATGAGTTGTGCTTGCTGGGTGAATTACAAGTGATTTTGCATCTGCAACATTTGCAAGTAGCGAGAATAACTCTACACTGTTAATAAATTTCTTTCCAGCCTCAAGTCCACCTTTTATTCCAAAAGTAAATATTGACCCTGCACCCTTTGGTAGGTATTTTTTAGCTAAATCTTTATATTTACTGTCTTCAAGTTCAGGATAATTTACCCATGAAACCTTTGGATGCTTACTCAAAAATTCAACCACAGCTCTGGCGTTTGTTACATGTCTCTCAACTCTTAAAGACAATGATTCCAATCCTTGAAGAAATAAAAATGCACTTTGAGGGCTAAGTGTTGCACCTGTGTTTCTTAAGAGTTGGACTCTGGCTTTTAAAGCAAAAGCTGGAGCACCTAAGTCAGCGTATACCAGTCCATTATAGCTTTTATCCGGAGTTGTAAAATCAGGGAATTTACCGCTTGCCGCCCAATCAAATTTGCCACCATCAACTATAATTCCACCAATAGTAGTTCCATGTCCTCCTATAAATTTTGTTGCTGAATGAATAACTACGTCTGCGCCGTACTCAATTGGACGTGAAAGGTAGGGAGTTGCAAAGGTGTTGTCAATAATAAGTGGTATCTTATTTTCATGAGCAATATTTGCTACTGCTTCTATATCTAAAACATTTATTTTCGGATTTCCGAGTGTTTCAGCATAAAGTGCTTTTGTTTTATCTGTGATAGCTTTTCTAAAGTTTTCAGGATCATCTGGATCAACGAAGGTTACGTTAATTCCAAGCTTTCTAAGCGTAACATTAAATAATTCATAAGTACCACCGTACAACGTGCTTGCTGCTACTATTTCGTCGCCTGAATTCGCTACATTAAGTATTGCATAGAATATTGCTGCTACTCCTGAAGCTGTAGCAAGTCCTGCAACACCACCTTCTAGCTCTGCTACTCTCTTTTCAAAAACATCTGTAGTTGGATTCATTATTCTTGCATATACATTTCCTGGTTCTTTCAATTGAAATAAATTTGCTGCATGATCTGCATTTTTAAATACAAAAGATGATGTTTGATAAATTGGAACTGCTCTTGACCCTGTAGTAGGATCTGGAACCTGTCCTGCATGTACCTGTAATGTTTCAAAACTTAATTTTCTTTCGCTCATAATAATATCTCCTTTTTAATAATTATTTTTTTGGTAAATTATAAAATACCACTTTGATTAAAGGGAATAAAAAAGCTGCTATCCTATAAGGAAAGCAGCAAAGATAACTTTAATAAACAATAAAATTGTTTTATAAAATTTGCTAACATCCTTATCTTTCAGATTATATAATCTGATGGAATTGACACCATTGCGTTCAGTTAAGAATGCTGGTTGTCGGGCATCATCGGGCCAGTCCCTCTGCCTCTCTGGATAAGTTATATTCAGTTGTTAGTTTTTAGTATATTGTTCATTTAACTTTTTTGGATAAAAAAAGCTACTCTCCTGTAAGGAAAGTAGCATGATTAACTTTAATAAACAATATAATTGTATAATAAAATTTGCTAACGTCCTTATCTCTCAGATTTTACAATCTGCTGGAATTGACACCACTGCATTCGGTTAAGAATACTGGTTGTCGGGCTTCATAGGGCCGGTCCCTCTGCCACTCTGGATAAGTTGTATTCAGTTGTTATTAAATAGTATATTGCACATAAAAGTAATTGTCAATACTTTCATGTGAAAAACATTTGAATTATTTGCAAACATCAACAAATTCAGCCTGAGTAAGTTCCTGCATTTTTGAGGGTTGGATTTTTAAGGCTGCAAAAGATGATCCGGCTGCTGGGTAGACATATTCGTATTTTTTCAGCGACACATCTATATATATTTCAATAGGATTTAATAATCCAAATGGACATACTCCACCCACGGGATGACCTGTTATTTCTGCAACTTCATCATGATCCAGCATCTTGGCTTTTGTTTTGAAAAAATCCTTATATTTTCTATTATCTATTCGCGCGTCACCTTTAGTAACAATGAGAATATCTCTGTCCTTAAGACGAAATGATAACGTTTTTGCAATCAATGCTGGCTCAATTCCTAATGTTTTAGCAGCTAGTTCAACAGTAGCACCGCACTCTTCAAGTTTAAATACCGGATCTTCCAATCCATTTTCTATAAAAAATTTTTTTACACTTTCAACACTCATTAAAAAAACCTTCTTTCGTTAATTATTACTATTCAGCTGCTAAAGCTCTATGAAATTCATCTGTTATAATTTTAAGTTTAGTTTTATCGGTTAATAGCGAAAGACCTGTAAGTGCTAGGGCTTTAGCACCAATAAGTAAAGCATCATCTCCCTGTTTTGATATTGCTGCATCACAAAATTCACTAGTGTGACCTACTAAAGAGTCAGGTCCAATTTTAATAGTTGGTTGAATTGTTGGAACAACATGGCTTATATTCCCCACATCTGAAGAGCCTATACCTGAATTTTTTTTAGTATCTGTATCAAAACCTAAATATTTTAAATTTTCTACAAAGATATCGTCAAAAGGCCTATTTTTAAGCATATTATCTACTTTGTTTTGGAAGGCTATAATATTAACCGTGCAGCCAGTAGCAAGAGCCGCACCATTAGCTATATTTTTAACTTTATTTGTTACTTCATCGCAGACTTTGCTAGTGGCAGCTCTTATGAAAAACCTTGCTTTAGCATATTCAGGAATAATATTCGGAGCATCTCCTCCATGAGTTATAATGCCATGGATACTTACATCCTTTGTTAACTGCTGTCTTAAGGCGTTTATTCCATTAAATAATTGTATAACACCATCTAGTGCATTTATGCCTTTCTCAGGACAAGCAGCTGCATGAGCTGATCTTCCGATAAATTCAAAGTCTAATGGAGCTACAGATAGCGAATCACCTGTAATACAAGTTCTGTTAGCAGGATGAGCAATTATACAAGCATCTATGCCTTTAAGTAAACCATGTTTCACAAAGCTTCCTTTTGCGCTTCCATTTTCGCCTCCTTCTTCTGCGGGAGTACCTAAAACTACTATTTCTCCGCCTACTTGGTCTATTATTTTTGATAAACTAATAGCAGCGGCAACGCTTGTGGTACCAATAATATTATGACCACAAGCATGTCCCAACTTCGGAAGAGCATCATATTCTGCTAAAAAACCAATAGTTGCACCTTTCTTATCCGTGGAACACTTTCTTGCTATAAATGAAGTAACATGACCAGCTACTGATTTTTCTATACTAAATCCCTGCTTTACTAAGGTTTCAATAAGAATACTAGAAGCAAAAAATTCCTGGTTTCCTAGTTCTGGTTTTTCATGGATGCTGTGGCTTACTTTTATGTAATTTTCCTTGTTGGCCTCAATATTTGATAAAATTGTAGTTTTAAATTTATTGATTTTTTCTGAGGTGATTTCCATAAATATTCCTCCCGTTATGTTTTTACAACTAATCAGGTATATTGTGAATTCAAAGTTATTAATGAAAAAATGATTGTTAATGGATTAGTTAAGTCATTTTAAACAAAATACCCTCTTCTATGAAAAGAAGAGGGTTAATTTATAATTCCAATATAGCCATCTTATCTTTCAAGAATCATTTTGCTGGAATTGGCACAGTATTCTAAAAGAACCCGCTGCCGAGGTTTCAATGGGCCAGTCCCTCCACCTCTCTTGATAAGAATTTTGTTATTAAGTTGTTTAAAAGTTATAATAAGGCTTTTATTCAATATTGTCAATAGTAAAAATTCTTTTGGTTTTACTGTTGACATTTTAAAAAGCAGTACGTATAATGAAGCTCAAGCAATCGGAAATTGCAAAAGGAAATTACAGAAATCAAAATTTAATAATTATTCTTATCGAGAGAAACTGAGGGATTGGCCCGATGAAGTTTCAGCAACCACATGCTTTGTTTGCATGTAAGGTGCTAAGTCCATCAGAACACTGTTCTGAAAGATGAGTGAAGGTACTAGTAAAAGTTACCCTTTATTAGGGTTTTTTATTTATATTATCCTCTTCTTTTTGAAAAGAAGAGGATTTTTTTATTGGGATTTTTAAGGAGGAAAAATATGATTTGGATTAAAGGGGTACGAAAAGTTTATGTGAATAAACAGGGAACAGTTGAAGCATTAAAGGAAATTAATCTACATGTTGAAAAGGGTAAGATTTTCGGAATAATAGGATACAGTGGAGCAGGCAAAAGTACATTAATACGATGTATAAATTTATTGGAGAAGCCAACAAGTGGCCAGGTTATAGTAAACAATAAAGAATTAACCAATTTATCAGAAAAAGATCTTAGAGAGAGTAGAAAAAAAATTGGTATGATATTTCAACATTTTAACTTGATGAGCAGCAGAAATGTATTTCAAAATGTTGAATATCCACTGAAGGGAAATAAATATAGCAAGGAAGAAAAAAAACAAAAGGTTCTAAGCCTTCTAGAGTTAGTTGGGCTTAGTGATAAAATTTTAGCATATCCTTCACAGCTAAGTGGCGGACAAAAACAGAGGGTTGCTATAGCTAGGGCCTTAGCAAATGATCCACAGGTTTTATTGTGTGACGAAGCAACTTCCGCAATAGATCCACAGACCACAGGATCAATTTTAAAACTGTTAAAGGAAATTAATGAAAAGTTAGATTTAACAATAGTAATCATTACTCACCAAATGGAAGTTGTGAAGGAAATTTGTCATGAAGTTGCTGTAATGGAAGATGGACAAATAGTAGAGAGCGGAGAGTTAGTTGATATTTTTACAAACCCTAAGGCTGAAATAACCAAGGAATTTATATCTACTGTTTTTAACTATGATAAGATATATGATTTCCTTTACGATGAAGAATTCACAGAAGACGAAACCGTTGCCAAAATATCATTTATGGGACAAAAGACGGGACAAGCTTTTATTTCCAAGCTTTCAAGAAAATTTAAAATAGATGCCAGCATTTTGTTTGGAAACATTGAAATTATTCAACATATACCTATTGGTAATCTAATTGTAAAGTTTAGTGGAACTAAGGAGGGAATTGCAGAATCAATGAAATATTTAGAAGCAAATAATATAAGTGTGGAGGTGATAGAAATTGCATCAGTTTATAATAAATTACATGCCAAACGTAGTGGAATTATTTCCTGATATGATAAAAGCATTATGGGAAACCATTGGAATGGTATCCATTTCAGGAATTATTTCTACAATCGTAGGAATTCCACTAGGGGTGATCTTAGTGGTTACAAGACCAGACAATATTTTAGAGAATAGGGGAATTTACAATGTGGTGGGTAAAACTATAAATATATTTAGATCAATACCATTTGTAATATTACTTGCTGCAATAATACCTTTTACACGTCTTGTGGTGGGAACTACTATTGGAATGAAAGGAGCTTTAGTTCCACTAGTTATTGGCTCCATTCCATTTGTAGCAAGGCAAATTGAATCAGCTCTTTTGGATATTGACAAAGGAATTATTGAAGCTGCGCAGGCAATGGGATCAAGTTCTTTTGAAATAATATATAGGGTTTTACTTAAAGAGGGACTTCCTGGAATTGTGTATGCATTGACCATTACCACTGTCAGTTTGATTGGATTCTCAGCTGTTGCTGGAACTGTTGGTGGAGGAGGTTTAGGTGATTTCGCAATCAGATACGGATATCAATATTTTAAAACGGATATAATGGTTGCTACAATATTAATTCTTCTGGTTTTGGTGACATCAATACAAAGTTTTGGAGAAATTATACTGAAAAAATTAAGTCATTAGAATGATTATGTTATTAAAACAATTAAGCTACTAAAGACAATTTAAATAAATAGGGGGCTTTAAAATGATAATAAAAAAAATATCAATATTAATTGTGGCAACAATAATTGCAATAACCGCTTTAGCAGGCTGTGGAAGTTCAAAAGCTGCAAGTACTACTGTCAAGAAACAAGTAATTAAATTAGGTGTTACAGGGGATGAACATAAACTTTGGGATAATATAAAAGTAAAATTAGCTAAGGAAAATATTGATCTTCAATTAGTAAGCTTTAGCGATTACATTAGACCTAATCAAGCATTAAATGATGGGGAAATTGATGCAAATGCATTCCAAACCATAGCCTATTTTGATAAATTTAAAGGAGACCATAAATTAGACCTTGTATCACTTGGCAATACGGTTTTAGCACCTATGGGAATATATTCTAAAACGGTTGTGGACATAAAAGCTCTTAAAGATGGAGCTAAAATTGCCATCCCAAATGATGCTAGTAATGGTGGAAGAGCACTTATATTACTTCAAGATATAGGACTAATCAAATTAAAGGATGGAGTGGGTATAACACCTACAGTTAAGGACATTGTAGAAAATAAAAAGAATTATAAAATAATTGAACTTGTAGCTACACAAATTCCAAGATCAATACAAGATGTAGATGCTGCGGCTATAAATAATGGTGTTGCAGTAGATGCAGGGTATTCACCACTTAAAGATGCTATTTATATAGAAGATGTTAAAAAGGAAAGTGTAAAAAATTACTTCAATATAATCGCTGTAAGAACTAAAGATAAAGACAATGAAACATTAAAAAAATTAATTAAGGCATACCAAACGGATGAGACAAAGAAGCTTATAGAAGAATTATACAAGGGAGCTACACTACCGGCATTTTAATTCACAGAGTAATGGATATAGTAATTTAAAGAGATTGGAAGTTTACTTTTCAATCTCTTTGCTACGTAAACATTTAATTTTCAAGTTGACAAACAGAATATTTTAGTTTCCATTGTAGACTTAGTGGGTTCCATTGAAAAAACAAATACTAGTCGAAATAAATCGAAATATATCGAAATAAATGATAGAATAGTGAAAAGGGATACGAAAAATTTGTAAATAAGCATAGTTAACCTGCACAAGTTAAAGTGGAAAAAGAATTTTTATAACTAGGAGGAAAATTAAATGGAGAAAAGAACTAATTTTATAGGGTTATTACCTTTGGTATTTTTTTTAATATTGTTTATGGGAACTGGAATTTTAACAGGAAACTTCTCTAGTATGCCATTATTGGTAGCTTTTGTTTTTGCTGCTGCATTTGCTTTATTATTAGACAAAAGAGGAGGGAAAACCTCATTATCTGACAAGATTGATATATTTGCGAAAGCTGCTGGAGAACCTACTATTATGATAATGGTAGCTATATTTATATTAGCAGGAGCTTTTTATTCCATTGCAGATGCAATGGGTGCTGTTACTTCCATAGTTAATATGGGATTAAGTGTTTTACCAGCCAAAATGATGCTTCCAGGGTTATTTATAGTTGGTTCTATATTATCATTTTCTATGGGAACTTCAATGGGAACTATAACAGCATTAGCGCCAATAGGAGTTGGAATAGCAACTCAAACTGGTATGGGCTTACCTTTGGTTTTAGGAACTGTTGTTGGAGGTGCAATGTTTGGAGATAATCTATCTTTTATTTCAGATACAACAATTGCAGCTACAAGAACGCAAGGGGTAGAAATGAAAGATAAGTTTAAGTCAAACGGTTTAATTATTTTACCTGCTTTTATTATTACTGTAATAATATTGACTTTTCTATCTGGTGGAAATGCACAACTTCAAACATATGAATACTCATTAGTTAGAATAATTCCATATATAGCAATTATTGCGAGCGCAGCAATTGGATTAAATGTTATGGTTGTTTTAGGAATAGGTATAGGATCGGGAGCGATAATAGGACTTGCAATGGGTAGTTTTAATATAGTTGAGATGCTTGCAGTATTGCAAAAAGGAATGGGGTGGATGGAAGATTTAGCACTAATATCCATTATGGTAGGTGGACTCGTTGGTCTTATGCATTATTATGGTGGGATTGAGTATTTACTAGAAAAAATAACATCTAAAGTGAAAACGAAGAAAGGAGCAGAAATAGGGGTAGCTGCACTAGTAAGTGTGCTGGATATAACTACAACCAACAATACAATATCTATTATTACAGCAGGACCATTGGCAAAGGATTTGTCAGATGAATATGGGGTTAGTCCAATAAAAACAGCAAGTCTATTAGATATATTCTCATCTGGTTTTCAAGGGATAAGTCCATATGCAGCACAAATATTATTAGCAGCAACAATTGGGAAGATATCACCAATGAAAATTGTTCCATTTTCAATATATTCCTATTTAATGATAGTTTGTGGATTACTTTCAATATTTTTAGATTGGCCAAAAACAAAGATTACTAAATAATTTTATGTAACTATTTTGTAGTGATATTGACATTAAATTGATACTAAGTGCTGGATAATATAGCTTATAATAAGTATTATTAGAGCAGTTTATTAGAAGGGGCGATATTCATGAAAAAAACAGTTGCATTAGTGGTAGTGATATTATTAACATTATTCACAGTGGCATACACATCAAAGGCAATGACTAAAGGGAATAACTCACCTACAGAAGAAGCAGTTCAAAATTCTTTATTAAGTGGAAAAAGTGCTAAAGAGGTTTCTGAAAAAAATAGCAATGTTGATAATTATATTAAATTGATAGGACTTAACAAAACAGAACTTATAAGCACTCTTGTTGAGGAGCCAACGTCTATTGATGAAGGAGGACTCCAGTTTTCAAAATCAGATATTAGAGTTTGGTTTAAAGACTTTGGGAATGGACCAGTAGAGCAGGTATATATTGACAACAAAGATGTGGATTTTAATGGGATAAAACTTGGTGATAAAATAAGCAGTTTCAAGGATGAATTCGGAAAACCAGTAGAGGAACATGTCACTTTTGCATATAGTGATTTTAAATATAATGGAATAGTGTTATCTGTGTATTATGATCCAAAAACAGAAACAACTTTTGCAGTATATATTTTAGATAAAAATGTTAAGTAAAAAAGGTGTTTATAAATAAAACTAGTTACTTTGCTACAAATATGCAAAGTAACTAGTTTTTTCTATTGACAAAAAAAATGTTGTACAGGACGGAGGTGCCGGAGCTTCTGCTACCGGTTTGAGATTTAGAGTAACCAATGTTATAATGCTTTGTGGCAATGACCAATTTACTTTATGATGTGGCATTTATGAGCTAGGATTAGGTTCAAAACATGTTGCTAGAAAAAATCTTACAGGGGATTTGTGCAGAAAGCCCACTCCTTCAGGTGTGGGATGGATAGCACTTGCAGATACTCAACATGAATTATAAATAGTAATCAGTGTATAAAAACATTTATAACATATAAAAAAAATAACGCTATTATTTTGTATATTGTCCAAGTTATATGAGAAAAATATTATTAATACCTATTGTAATTAATACATATTGCATTAGTGAAACCATTAAAAAATATGTAAGAACAAAAACAAGATTTTAGTGGAATGCGAGGTGAATACTCAGTGGCAAAAAAAGAAGCTAAGCAACGATTTATATTGAACCTAAAGCTCAAAACAGAAGAATTCGAAGAAAAAATATTGGATAAAAGATTTGAAATTGGTAGGAAAATCTATAATTCAGTTTTAGGTAAATCTTTAAATAGATATAATGAAATGATTAAAACTAAAAAATGGAGAAATAATCAATATGAATTATCAAATATTTATAAAAGTAAATGCGACAAGAAAGA
>Ga0209123_1000088_pt1 | contig 154594 bp, 118 predicted proteins | sample BarGraIncu00431A_FD_184500 | JGI IMG/M metagenome (GOLD analysis project Ga0209123, IMG submission 184500) | Arctic peat soil microbial communities from Barrow, Alaska, USA - Barrow Graham LP Incubations 004-31A (SPAdes) (version 2) | ecosystem: Environmental > Terrestrial > Soil > Wetlands >... | reverse complement strand
ATCGTCCATTTTGGCATATTCGCTTATCTGACTCATTTCGCAGCAAACAAACGAAAGGTTTGATTTCCGTAAATCTTTATTTTTGAGTTTAGAAATAAACTCCACTCCCGCCCCATTAAAAATATCGCAACCAAAAGCATACACACCATCGGTTGGAAAAATAATGATTCCACCCTTGCGCACCACTTCGGCCACGCGGCGAATTTCAGCCGGGTTAGGATTTGTATCGTATATCTTGACTAACATATTGCAAACAACTTAATTTTTAGGTTTCGCAAAAGTACAAAAAAAATTCCTGCAATAGAGAATTGCAGGAATTTATAAACGAAGAAGTAAGGAATAATCTATTTTCAGAAAGCAAGACACAGAAAAACAGCCTTGTAACCTATAATCTGCCTAGCGCAGACAGACTCGTAACAATTTCTGATTATCGTCTTATTCTTATCTGGATAGCATTTTCGATAGGATTTTCGCTGAAGAAAATAAGATAACCACCACCTCCGGCACCACTTACTTTCCAACCTAAAACACTTGGCTTATAATTTTCTATTTGCTCCAGAATATCCGGAGAGACCATATCAGGAAACATAGCAATCTGAGCGTTGAAACTTTTAGTCATAGCCCGTCCCACTGCTTCGGCATCTTGTTGCTGTAATGCCTTCCAACAATCATCAGTTGCCTGACTTAGCGCCAGTACACGAGCTTCATCAATATTGGTATTTGTCAATACATCATAGTCATCATGTCGTGGATAAAGCGGAATCATCCAAATCCGTTCTTCAATCCAATCAAGTACTTCTGGTATCTGAACACTTTGGATATCAGTAGGCCAATATCCTCCATCATAAAAATATTTATTCAGACCCGGCATGGTAATACCTAATGAGTCCTGAGAACCACTTACATAATTTTTTCCCGGAGGATTTTCGAAGCAAAACAATGTCTTTGCTAATTTTTCTTTATCACCGTCGGGTATATCTGTTTGCCAAAGTTCAATCGCCTTTTTACGACTACTTGTGGACATTCCACTCCTATCATTAAACTCAAAATCAGGCTCAATACAAATCGTAAGCACTGATCCGGCTGCGTATTTACTCACATAAGGTTGATCGTGCCAACCTCCGGCCAGATCGATTCGATACGGAATTTTACATTCTTGTCGCAAAGCGGTAGTAGAACGAATCGGCAAATTACCATGCGGAACGCGTTTACTCACGACATATTCTATATTTAGCTCATTACAAAGAGCTTCTTTCTGAGGAGTATGTCCATCAGCATTCACAAAGAAAATATCCGGTTGCAGTTCTTTCAACTCTTCTAAAAAATCAAGAAGACCACCACCTTTATTAATCCAGGCGTCTTGAACAACTCGTAGTGACTTAACCATATACAACCTCTCAGCATCAGAGTTAATGGTCTTACGTGCCTTCAGTTCATTGATTGTTTTGTCTGAACCGATTCCTACATAAAGCTGACCATACGAAGCTGCCTCCTCAAAAAATGCAACATGTCCACTGTGCAACATGTCATAGCATCCGCTTACAAATACTTTTTTCATAGAACTAAATTAAATAATAGACAAATATACCGATAAAAAAACAAATGACAATAATTTCATTTTACAAACTGTAATAATTTCGGCAAAATACGAAACCACGGATATAAAAACGAATTTACTTTTAATCCATTTATCCTAAATGCCCTGACACACTCGATATTTTGGCTAAGGATATTTTTCAAATTCTTATTACTTGCTCCACCCAGTCGCATACTTACCAACGTCTCTTTTAAGTAGTAAGTCGACATTTTATGTTTTTCCAAAAAACGAAGCATTAGTTCAAAATCGGATGCCAACTTAAACTCAAGATTATAATTTCCGTATTTGGCAAATAACTCCAACTTGATGTACATGGTTGGATGCGCCGGATGCCAGCCGGTTTTGAATGGTCTTTGAATCCCTGTAATCCATCGTCGCACAACTCTCGATGTATCGTCATGTGATACATACACCATATCTGCATATACCGATTCAAGCTTTTCATTTTTATTGAAAACGGAGACCACCTTTTCTAATGCACATGTGTCGCAATACACATCGTCCGAATTTAAAATTGCCACCACATCGCCGGTTACTATAGCCAAACCATTATTCATAGCATCGTAAATACCTTTATCTTTTGCACTCACCCAACGGATTCGTCCACCAAACATCGGTTCATATTCTTTTATTATCTCCAATGTATTATCATACGAATCGCCATCTACCAGAATATATTCAATATTCTGATAAGTCTGAGCCAGTACAGATTCGATGGTATCTCTGATAGTAGAGGCGCTGTTGTAGGCAACCGTTATAATTGAAATCTTCATCAAAAAAAATGAATTATTATATAAACTCAGCGTACATGTCCAGGTAAACTTGCTTAGTTTCCTGATAACATTTATCCCAAGAGTAAAGTTGACTATTCAAATAACCCTCATCAACAATTGATTTGGTTATAGTATTACGTGATTTTTTTTGTAATAGTATCTCAGCAATTTTTAATGTCGATATTCTTTCAAGCAAATACGCACCTTTCCCGGCTATTTCGGGAATAGACGAAGTATTAGAGCAAATCACCGGGCAACCGGATTTCTGAGCCTCTAAAATTGAAATTCCAAAGCCTTCGTACAGCGATGGATACACAAGGAAAGAAGCATTGTTATATATTTCATTTAATTGCACATTTGTCACCCCGGCAATTTGTTTGTATTGATGCAAACCTAATTGCGAGTCCAGCATTGCAACTTCCAATCGACTTAAATGGCCACCACCAACTATCAATAATTTACTTTTTGTAAACTTACAGGCATCAACTACCATGTTGAAATTCTTGTACACATCCTCTCTTTTTCCTACAAACAATACATATTCTTTAAAATCGCACCCGAAGGTCGCATCCATAAAAGCACTGTTTTTGTCCTGTAGCGGAAAATAATCATCACTTACACCGTTGTAAATCACTGCTATTTGCTGTTCTTTTAAGTTTGGGTAAAATCTCAATAAATCAGTTTTTGTATTATTCGAAACACAAATAATCTTTTTCGAGCTTAATATTGCATTCTTCTTTTGGAGGTGATGTACTAGTCTAGGCAATCCTTTAAAATAGTATTCATAGGTAAAATCGTGAACGGTAGTTACATTACAAACTTGTGAACCTTTACCTACCCGATAATAACTCGAATGAAAAATCCCCTTATCGCTTATTGTAGGATTGATATACCTTTGAACTTTAACAGGAATTACATTTAATCTGTTATTCAATATATTAGGCAATGGGATATCCAATTGCTTCCTGAAGATATTATCATTGGGTGTATCTATAAACTTACAATTAAAATCAGGATCCTGCATGATTCTATTTAAAAACTCATACCAAAACACAGAGATACCTCCTTGTTTTTGGAGCGAAAAAACGATATTGTCTAAAAAAATATTCATCTATTGGCGTACGAAGGGGCTTTTTGAATCAATTTATCAATAATAAAATAAAACAGTAACGAAACAAGAACCTGATATATAACTGTTGCAAAAGTACCTCTACAAAAGTCAAAAACAAAAGAATAAGACAGAAAATATACAAAAGAAATACTATATTCGGTGAATTTCCGAACAAATTGTGAAAGAAACAACGAAAACAGCACAAACACGAACAAAGGACCTAAAACACCAAAATTAAGATAAGCCTCCGTTACCGGCGTATAGGCATAGCCCTGAGACCCCTCTCCAAATGTTTCGTTTACAAATTCTTTACCTAAATCATCCGGTTTATCTGGGTAAAAATACCGTGGAACAGCTATCTGAAATGGCAAAACGAAGTAGGTATAACCATACCTCAAATCCCATTTATCATCAATAACATAGGCCAAAGTCTGCATTGGATACACAAACTCATTACTTACAAATGCCTCTTGAACAGCTCCAACACTACTATATTCTAAATCATTATTCCGTTGTTGAACAAGCCAAAAAGATCCAACAAAGAGTACTGCGCCAATAATTACAATTTTAATATTTAGTTTCGAATGATATTTAGTAAGAAAATAGGAAGTAGAAAATAATAGTATGGGCAAAAAATCTCTTCTGTTACCCAGCGAAAGTTGAAGTGCTATATAATATACTATCAGCAAGATACCAAATATAAATTGTCTTTTGTTCCATTCATCGAAATAGTAAATAATCAAACAGGCCGTCAATGAAATAGCCATAATCAAAACAACCCAAACCTGATTAATCGTCGCAAAAAATTCGAAACGATCAAACTGACCTAATGTAGTAAAAACAGGAACATGGTACGCAATCAAATAAACGGTCAGCACAATCAGTTCAACTACTAACAGTAAGAGCAATAGTGAGTAATTCACACTATTCTTCATCAGGCTAATATTCTCCCATTTTACAGGCACTAAAATAGTACCCAAATTGAACCCAGCCATACCTAAACCAAAACAGAAAGTGGTGAGCGGCATGGAAGACAAGAACACTTCAAAACCAAGGAGTGAAATCAACGGACAAAAAAGCGAATACAAAGAGTAGGTTACGATAAAAGCAACTCTGATGTCCTGAGGATAAAAGGCTTCATTCTCTTTATTGATCAACAGAACACCCAAAAAGGATTGCGAAATGAGGAACAAGAAAGGTATCAACAAAGAGTCTGCATCAAACAGAAATAAAAAGATGGATGCAATGGCGGACCAAATTATGATCAAGGAGACTGTAGATTTACTCATTCAAATTCGGTTTTACGATAACTCCCGAAAGTATTCCCAACATCTCAGCCAGGTAAAAACGCAAACTATTTCGGCGGAATAGTGCACAAAAAGGTATAAACAGAAGTACTGCAAACAACCGCTTCAGCAATTTCCGATACAGTTTATGCTTCACACAAACCCGACCTAAACCACAACGATACGTAAAAGCACGCAAAATGGATTTAGCCTCCGATTTATCCAAAATAACTTGTGGGTGATACAAGCACAGATCCGGAGAATAAAAGATTCGTTTTTTATCCTTTAGCAATCTATAGACCAAATCAAAACCTTCTTCTGCACCATGAAAAGTTCCTACGCCCAGTGTTTCATCAAAACGATATTCCAGCATCAATTCTCTTTTCGCAAAAATGGCAGGCTCTACCATCTTGCCCTCAAAGTTATCAATCGTAAGCTCAGCACTTGATGTATAAAACTTCAAAATGCTATCATTACCATCCTCGTCGGCACATCTACCTGTAACCATATCGTATCGATTCAGAGACAACAGATCAAGTGCTGTTTCGATGCTATTTTCAAGCATTCTACAATCGTCGTCGGGGAAACAAATAAAGCGGCCTGAAGCTTGCTTTGTTCCATAATTTTTTGCCTTAGACAACCCTCTGAACGAAACTTTACAATGGTTGATATTTAAATTGTTTGCTTCACGAACAGCCGACAACAATAAATCGTCGGAATTCTGGTCTACAATAATTATTTCGTACGACAGCCTGTCGGGAATGGTATCGGATATGGATTGCAAAAGCAATCGCACTTCTTTTTCACGCCCAATTGTAGGAATAACTATTGATAAATCGTACATAAATTTTGAATAAATTCAAGGAAAACAAAAATCAACTTAACAAGGAATTCTCACGAATCAGATAGCTACAAAAAACAATTTCGGTCAAACCCGAGAGCGAAAGTGCAGCAGCTAAAACATATATATTATTAATAAATAATAATCCAATTGCAGCATAAACAACAAAACTAATCAGTGCCACCACCTGATTTTTGGTCACAAAATAATATTTATTATTTGGCACAAATACAAAATAGATAAAAGAACTAACAATCAACCATGGCAAAATGGTGACACTTAGGATAATTGCAAGCGGGTACGAACCAACCATAGAAACACCACCCATGAGCAGCACTACCCATTTCCCCAATAAGGCTATTAAACCAATGATTAGCAGACACAAATAAACTTGATAACGAAGTATACTTTTTATCAGTTCATTATTAGATTTTGAAATAATATTCGGGAACAATGCTCCGTTAACGCTCGTCATAAGTAATCTTGGTACAACGACTATTTTATTTGCTAAATCGTAAATCGCCACATCCTTCATTCCAAAAAACACACCAATCAGAATTGCTACGGTTTGTTCTTTTATCATTCCCGCAGAGGTACTTAAAAAAAAGGGCATTGCATCTGCATACCATTTCTTCACAGCATCTAAAGGCATTATCCTTATTCGGATTCTATCGTAAAATCTGATGATAGCCGCTGCGCCAACCCCACCTCCAATACTCGTTATTGAAGCAATCAGGGCAAAAGCATTTATATCATTCGAAGTATGAATAGTGAGAAAAATAAATGGCACCGAAATCAACTTCAATCCTAATTGAATATAAGTTACTATTCGCATTTTTTGCAAGCCCTGAAAGTACCATTGCGGAAAAATGATATTTGTTAGCGTTTGAGAAAAACAAATAAAAAGTAGAACCCAATTAATTCTCAGGTATGGAACCGAAAAAATAATGATTGAAAAAACAATCAACGATATGATTTCCAAATAGATTTTTGCAGTATATATACAAGAGAGAGTGTGCAACTTCAGTTTTTCGTCAGATGGATATTGAGCTATTATTTTCACCGCAGGAAGATCGAATCCAAAGCCCACAAGACTCACAAAATAAGTAACGACAGACATTGTAAAAACATACAATCCATAGGACTCTGCACCCAGCGTTCTAATGAGATATGGGTAAATCAGCACATAGAACAGCGTATTCAACACTTGCAACACAGTCATAAAAAAGTAGTTTTCCACAACTACTTTATTGCTTTTAAAAAGCGTTTTTATGTCTGTAAAAGTCATCATACTCTACAAGCGACCATCAACCCATTGTCGTTCAACAACAGCTTTCGTATCAAACACTACCGCACCGGCTTTGTAATGTCTTTCAAAATCAAATTCTTTAAATTCATCGTGCGAAACAGCCAAAAGTACAGCCTGATATTCTTTTGTTTTATCTAATTGCGAAAGAATATCCACATCATATTCGTGCTTCACCTCTTCAGCCGAAGCCCATGGATCGTAAATATCAACGTTCAACCCAAATTCACAAAGTTCGCGATAAATATCAACCACCTTTGTATTTCGTATATCCGGACAGTTTTCTTTAAAAGTCACACCCAGTATCAACACATTTGAACCTTTGATGGTATGCGTTTTATGAATCATCAATTTCAACACCTTATTGGCAATAAAAGGGGCTATGCTATTGTTTACATGACGACCAGAAAGAATGACTTGTGGCACATAGCCTAACGATTCGGCCTTGCTGGCCAGATAATAGGGATCAACACTGATACAATGCCCCCCCACCAAACCAGGACGGTATTTCAAAAAATTCCATTTTGTACCAGCTGCATCAATCACATCGTTGGTATCAATACCAACCTTATCAAAAATCAGGGCCAACTCGTTAACAAATGAAATATTTACATCGCGCTGTGCATTTTCAATAATTTTAGACGCTTCCGCCACCTTCAAACTCGGAGCTTTGTGCGTTCCTGCAGTAATGATAGAAGCATACAAACCATCAACACGGTCGGCTATTTCGGGTGTTGAGCCCGAAGTAACCTTCATGATTTTGGTAAGCGTATTTATTTTGTCACCGGGATTGATACGTTCGGGACTATAGCCTGCAAAGAAATCAACGTTAAACTTCAAACCGGACACTTTTTCAATTACAGGCACACAATCTTCCTCAGTACAGCCGGGGTAAGTGGTCGATTCGTAGATAGCAATATCACCATTGCTAATAACACGGCCCAACATTTCAGAAGCCTTTATCAAGGGCTTCAAATCTGGCATATTGAATTTATTTATAGGAGTAGGAACAGTGACAATGTAGGTATTATAATCTTTCAAATCGTCCTCATTACTGGAAAATGACAAACCCAACACCGAATCGGATTTTCGTAGATTCATCGCAGTAGTCATACCCACCAAATCAGCTTCCAACGTATGATCTACACCGTTTTGCAATTCCAGCACACGATCCTTGTTGATATCAAAACCAAGAACTTTATATTTTTTACCAAACTCAATAGCCAATGGCAGACCTACATAACCAAGACCTATTACTGCAATTTTAAAATCTTTCATCCAATTATTTTCTACAAATTGTACTTAAAAAATCATACTCGCGATACTGATAATTGCAACAACAATGACGTTTCACATATCACACAAAATAAACGAATGTTTCTTGTTGCACACAGGGATTTTGCCCCACCAATTCTACAGCCAACAAAGATACAAAAAAGCTTTTATACAACCTAAATGCACACTAATTAAGCCTCTTTGAAGTCTCTTCAGCAACAAACTGATAACTATAAACGTTGAAAACAAACAGCATCCCGCAACAATTTTTGTTCTTAATCCAATCAATTCCTTTAAATTTGCACTCGCAACAGAAATAACTTTTAAAATATGGTCAAAATAGAATACTTCCCCCTTGTTACCGACGATGGACAGGTCATAGGTAATGCCTCCCGAACCGAATGCCATTCAGGATCCTTTTTACTTCACCCAGTGGTTCATTTGCATGTCTTTAACTCGGCAGGCGAATTGTATTTACAAAAAAGAGCCATGGATAAAGACATTCAACCTGGGAAATGGGACACATCAGTTGGTGGTCATGTAGATTTTGGGGAAGAAGTCACCCATGCACTCCGCCGGGAGGTAGAAGAGGAATTAGGAATTACGGCTTTCGAACCTATTTTTATTCTCCGCTATAAATTTGTGTCGGATAGGGAGGCAGAGCTAGTACACAGCTATTATACCATTTACAACGGCGATATACAACCCGACCCTGTTGAAATATCGGAAGGCAGATTTTGGAAAACAAGTGAAATAGAAGCTCAATTGGGGAAAAACGTTTTCACTCCAAACTTTGAGCAAGAGTGGGTAAGGATTATTGCGATAAAAGATTTAAATTTCCCTACGAAGACAAAGTCAAATCTGTAATTAGAAATACGTTTACTTGAGTTAGCAAACTTTTGTATAAAAAAAAACGGTTAATCAATTTCTCGATTAACCGTTTTTATATTCGAACAAAGTCCTATTCGTTATCCAAAGCTTCAAGCTCTATCATCAATGTTTCTCTCGGAATTCTCACTCCTACTTCCACATTTATCTTTTTAATTCGAGCAGTAAAAGGCATTTCAATACGATTTTGCATTTTCATTGCTTCCAATATCAAAAGAGGAGCACCTTCATTTACAACATCGCCTTCTTTGACAAAAACACTTAAAATAGTTCCCGGAATGATAGATTGAATATCATACGGACTTGGATTAACCCATTGTTTTCTATTTTGGTATTTCTTTGTCAATAATGTCTTGTATTTGCGTGCAGTTACTGCAAAGTCGACATATTCTGGTTTTTCTGTTTGCATATATTTTTATGTTTGAGACAAGACTTAACTCATCTGTACAGCAATTAAGAAATTAGTAGTATTCAACTCACATCAAAATGGAGGAATACCGTGTTTTTTAGCCGGACGATGATCGTCTTTATTCTTAGACACTTCAAGTGCATGCAATAACAATTCGCGAGTTTCTGATGGTTCGATAACCGCATCGATATAGCCTTTTGAAGCTGCTACGAATGGATTAGCAAATTTCTCGATATACTCTTGAACTTTTTGTTGACGCATTGCATCTTCATCTTCAGCTTCCATAATTTCTTTGCGGAAAATAATGTTAGCAGCACCTTCTGGTCCCATCACAGCGATTTCAGCACCAGGCCATGCAAACATAAAGTCAGCACCTAAGTGACGCGAATTCATTGCAATATATCCACCACCGTAAGCTTTACGAAGGATAACAGTGATTTTTGGCACGGTAGCTTCAGAATAAGCATAAAGCATTTTTGCACCGTGACGAATAACACCGGCATGTTCCTGGTCAACACCCGGTAAATAACCCGGCATATCTTCAAGCGTTACAATTGGAATGTTGAAAGCATCGCAATATAAAATAAAACGAGCTGCTTTATCAGAGGCATCACAGTCGAGTACACCTGCCAAATACATTGGCTGATTGGCAACGAAACCAATAGTTTCACCATTCAAACGACCAAAACCGATTACAATATTTGCTGCCCAAAGTTCATGAATTTCAAGAAATTTAGAATCATCAGTAAGTGCATGAATCACTTCACGCACATCGTAAGGTTGTTTTGGATCGGCTGGAATAATGTTTTCAATATTTTTCAATGATTTTGGCTCTTTTGGCTCAACACTTACAGCTTTTTGCTGATTGCTGTGAGGAATAAGAGAAATCAATTCTTTAATCTGATCAAAACATTCCATTTCGCTTAGTGCGTAGAAATGTGCATTACCGGTAATTTCGGCGTGTACACGTGCACCACCCAAGTCTTCTTGCGAAATTTTTTCGCCCAATACAGTTTCAATAACATTTGGTCCTGTAATAAACATTTTAGAAATGTTTTCTACTACAAAAACGAAATCGGTAAGAGCTGGAGAATATACTGCACCACCGGCACATGGGCCTAAGATAACAGAGATCTGTGGAATAACACCCGATGACATGGTATTACGATAAAAAATTTCACCATAACCGGCCAAAGCACTAATACCTTCCTGAATACGTGCACCACCCGAATCGTTGATTCCGATACAAGGCACTTTCATTCTAAGTGCATGATCCATAATTTTGGTAATTTTACGAGCATGTTTTAGTCCTAGCGAACCACCCATTACCGTAAAATCTTGTGCGTAGATGCAAATTGGTGCACCACTAATTGTTCCAGTTCCAGTAATAACACCATCGCCAGCCAATTCTTTGCTTGCCATTCCGAAGTTACGTTCTTCGTGTTCAACAAAAAGGTCGTATTCGTGAAACGAATCGACGTCTAACAAAGCAAGAATACGATCGCGGGCAGTCATCTTGCCCATGGCTACTTGTTTCTCGATAGCTTTATCACCACCGCCTTTTTCAACAATCGCCTTTTTTTGCCGTAATGCTAGAATGTTTTTCTTTAAAGTCATAAAAAACTTTTATTTAATTAAACTTAAAGTTATAAGCAGCTAAATACACTGCTCTAATGTCGGGAGCAAAAGTAACACTTTTATTGCAAATGTGTGCAGTTTTAGCTACTTAGTTTCTGCTAAGAAAACTAAACTATTTATTATTCAGCAGCTTAAGGATATTCTTTCGGGTCGATTTAAATCCCGGGCTGTAGCACTCCACATCTACATTCTCAAGGTAGGCTATAAATTCGGGTATAAAATCGGATTCCCGCTTACAAATAGAGTATACTATCTTCATTGAAAGTGCCTGAACTGCAATGGGATATCTGGGAGAAATCATCCAATCGAAACAAGCATTGATAAATTCAACCGGAATGTTTTCGGGCAGGGATATGTTTTTAATAACTGACAAGCAACCTCGGTGCAGGCCACCGTGTGAAGTGGAGATAGCAAGACTTGCTAACTCGAAAAAATGCTGATCGTTAAACCATTGGGGATGTTTTTCACTTATTTTCTGACAAGCCCAGGCCGCTCTCCACCTGACCTTTTCATCGGGGTCAAATATAAGTTGGTAGACTACATCAAAGTCGCATGGGTTTGCAAAAATTTCAAGAACCAAATTATCAACGTAGTGCTTCGAAAGTGGTCGAGAAAGGTGTTCTCTATAATCCATAATTTCGACGAATAAATAAATTTATCTAAACACAATATCTACAATTACATCTACTCCAACATGTTTATTGAGCGATTTTTTAATTTCTTCGCGCGATAAAAATAAATCATGTCGAAGTACCGACGAGTTCAGGCTCACGTAAAGCACCCTGTTTTTTATGCTTATATCCGAAGTGTATTGCACGATGTTAGCTCCCAGCACTAGCGGCCATGCGTCTATCAGTCGTTTTTCATACAAAGGTTTATCCAGATGATGCTGTTTCAACACCTGACGGATAACATCGCTCAACAATTCGGTATTTTTTTTTCGCATGACAATTTATAGGATTATAAGCACCAAAATAGTAGAGTTGTATTGATTTGAAATTCCTGCTGAAACAACACCTGAACAGTTGTTATCGCAACACCAACACCTGCCCTAGTTTTGCTGCGTCTTCAAAAGGCATATTATTCAGTTTGTATAATTCAGTAACTCTTACCGCGTAATCCTGCGAAATACTCCGCATCGATTCTCCTGCTAAAATCATGTGAGTTGGACATTCTTTTTCTGCTTTCTTCTTTTTTATTGCGATAAACACTCTATCTCCGGCAGCTAATCTTGCATCTGAACTTACATCGTTATATCTTCTGAGGCGGGCTTCTCCAATATTAAATTCATCGGCAATAGTGCCAAATGAATCGCCGACTGATGCTGTAACAAACAGCACTCCGTTTACACGTTTAATTTCATGATTTAACGACGATTTTATTGAACCAATGTAAGTTGCATTTTCTTCAGTTATTTGTTTTGAAGTCTTTTGCTTTACCTCAACATCAGTGGCATTTGAATTCTTAGCATAAGCCTGTTCTATATCAAATTTATGCAAACTATAATTCTCTACAATCGAAATAAGTTTGTAAGCGTAAGTCGGGTCGGTTGCATATCCCGCTTTTTTAAGTCCAAATGCCCAACCTTCGTAATCTGTGGATTTCAATTGAAATAGTGAAGCATATCGTGGTCTTAATTTCAAAAAAGCAGAGTGATCTTCGTACGAATCTAGGACTTGACTGTATTTTCTAAAACATTCATCTTTGGTATCATCATCATAATAGATTTTTTCACCTTGCCAATCGGAACATTTAATTCCAAAATGGTTATTTGAGGATTTAGATAAATAACTTTGTCCTGCACCAGATTCCAACAATCCCTGTGCAAGGGTAATACTGGCCGGTATACCATGTTCACGCTGTTGCCTTTCGGCTATTTTATGATATTGATCAATATAGGACAGATAGTTCTGACTAAGAGTTTGTGCACTGGTCAAAGAGCTAAAAAACAAAACACTAATTAAAATCCAGATTATTTTTTTTATTTTCATACTTAAAGTTGTAGCTTTATTTTGATACAAAAATAAAACTAATTCCTTGAAAAGAATAATTTGAATGAAAAAAAATCTATTTTTGCACATCTAAAAGCTCCTTATTAGGCAGAGTATTTGGCTATTGCATTGAGCACTAAAATATATTTTTAATTCAACTTACTATGGAAAAGAAAACAATTGAAACAATAATTACAATATATAATTTCGACGAGCTAACTGAGACACAACAAAAGCTGATAAATAAGGCAAAAGAACAAGTATCGAAAGCTTATGCACCATACTCCAACTTTCACGTTGGAGCAGCGATAGAACTGGAAAATGGAGAGATTTTTGCTGGGAGCAATCAAGAAAATTCCGCCTACCCATCAGGACTCTGCGCTGAAAGGGTGGCCATGTTTTATGCTAATGCCCAATTTCCAGAGGTGTCCGTTAAAACGATAGCCATTGCTGCTCATACAAACAACGCTTTTCTGGAAGAGCCTATTACCCCTTGTGGCTCGTGCAGACAAGTTCTACTAGAAACGGAAACGCGCTTCGAGAAAGACATCACCATTCTTTTATACGGAACAAAGCATGTTTTCAAAATTGACAATATAAAACAATTATTGCCTTTATGCTTTGAAAAAGACAGCTTAAACGGCTAAACTGCGACAAAATACAAATAATCATTTAGCATCTTGCATTTTTTAAATTAATTGTGTACATTGCGAACTCAAAAAAGTACGTCAAAACCCCTGATTCTCCGTGCTTTTCTTGTTGTGTAAACTAATTTCTTTATGAAACGAACTAAATTTAAAATTGAATATCAACTTAAAACCTCTTCGATTAATATTCTTTGGAATTCAATAGGTAATCCGCTTGGACTAGCAGAATGGTTTGCTGACGGAGTAATAGTTAAAAATGAGGAGTACATTTTTTCGTGGGATAAAAACGAGCAAACGGCCTTGTTGATTGAAAATAAAGCAAATACGAGTATCCGTTTTCAATGGGAAGAAGATAAAGATACCGACTACTATTTTGAATTAAAGATTGTAGCACTGGAAGTTACCGGCGATTTGGCTCTGATTGTTACTGATTTTGCTGAACCAAGCGACAAAGAAGACTCTATCATGCTATGGGACAAACAAATAGAGATACTCAGGCGTAAAACTGGCATGTAAACAAGAATAACAATATTCCATTCACAGATTACTCAACTAATATACAGAAACTTAAAGCCATCTGCTGTACATGCAAATGGCTTTTTACATTTCATCAAACATCAAACACTTCAATATAAAGAGGTTGCCATCAACCAAGTACAATTAAATGTAATTTCGTATTCGACTTGTGTCGTTAAACAAATTTCATTCTTGCAAATTAAACACTTAAAGTAATTTCGCATTTTAAATAATTGATTATTGAACTTTTTGAAGTAATTTTGCTGCTCCAAAAAAACAGGCATGTTTAGAATAAAAAAAATCGATTCATACGTATTCAAACGCTTTTTTACGCTCTTTTTGATGACATTCCTCATCTGCATTTTTATTTTATTGATGCAGTTTTTGTGGAGGCATGTTGCAGATTTGGTTGGGAAAGGTGTGAGTTGGTCGGTATTAGCTGAATTTTTCATGTATTCAACCTTTTCGTTGGTACCGCTAGCTTTACCGCTTGCCATACTGCTTGCCTCGCTAATGACTTTTGGAAATATGGGCGAAAACTTTGAGCTCACAGCCATGAAAGCGGCAGGAATTTCTCTATTTCGTATCATGCGCCCACTTATTTTTTTTATTTCATCTGTATGTATCGGAGCATTTTTCTTTTCAAACTATGTACTCCCTATTACCCAAAAGAAACTATACTCACTTATCATATCCTTAAAACAGAAATCACCCGAATTCGACATTCCCAAAGGTGAATTTTATTCTGGTATTCCTGGCGTAAACATCTATGTAAGAGACAAGGAAGCCGGTTTGCTCAAGAACATGATGATTTATGATTTTTCGAGGGGGTTCGATAATGCAACGGTAATGGTGGCTGATTCGGGACGTGTAAAATTTTCGGTCGACAATAAATATTTGTTACTCTCGTTGTACGACGGCGAAAGTTTTGAAAACCTCAAACAACAGCAATTAAACTCTTCTCCTTCGAGTATCCCTTATCGTCGCGAAACATTCAAGCTAAAAGAAATGTTACTTGATTTCGACAATGCGTTTACTCGTATTGACGAATCAGCATTACAAGATCAACATGTGAGTAAAAACATAAAACAGCTAACACAATCAATTGATTCGGTGTCAAAAATTGCTGATTCAAGAAGCGAATTACAAGGAAAAGAAATTATTGCTCAACACTTTATCGGTAGAGAAGACAATCCAATGGGTTACTCTAAAAAAGAGGTAAAAGCCATTAAAACTCAACTAAATCCTGACACTTTGTTTTTATCATTAAATCAGGTGTCGATGGAGCGAGCTACTTTAATATCAATAGAGCGAGCTAAAGCAATGAAAAGTATTATTGATTATAATAAAATTATGTTGGAAGAGCAGTTGAATTACGTTCGCAGACATGAAATTGAAAGACATCGAAAGTTTACACTTTCTTTTGCCTGTTTAATCTTCTTTTTTATTGGGGCGCCACTAGGAGCCATTATTCGCAAGGGAGGATTAGGAGCACCGGTTGTTATCTCGGTTCTTATGTTTATTTTTTATTATATAATTGACAATACAGGCTATAAAATGGCGCGCGAAGGTCTTTGGCCTTCGTACGAAGGCATGTGGTTAAGTTCGGCTGTTTTATTGCCCATCGGAATATTTCTAACGTACAAAGCTGCAGTTGATGCTGCAATTTTTAATCCGGAGCAATACATTAAACTTTGGACCGTTATCAAAAACAGATATAACTCATTAAAAAACAAATTGTTTGGTAAAAACCAGACTAAATTAATTTCGCAATAAAATGAAATCAATAGTGAATACCATAGAAGAGGCTTTAGAAGACATTAAAAATGGGAAATTTGTAATCGTTGTAGATGATGAAGATCGCGAAAACGAGGGCGATTTTATCTGTGCTGCCGAAAAAATGACTCCTGAAATGATTAATTTCATGATCACTCATGGACGCGGTGTGGTTTGTGCACCATTAACGGAAGAACGGTGCGATGAGCTGGATCTGGAAATGCAAGTGAACAAAAACACAGCCATACATTCTACTCCTTTTACCATCAGCGTCGATAAGCTGGAAGGTTGCACTTCAGGCGTTTCAGCAGCCGATCGTGCCGCTACTTTTGTTGCGCTAACCGATCCAACGTCTAAACCGGAAACCTTTGGTCGCCCCGGACACGTTTTTCCGCTACGCGCTCGTTCTAAAGGTGTTTTGCGCCGTGCCGGACACACCGAAGCAGCAGTTGATTTAGCCCGTTTAGCCGGATTATACCCGGCAGGTGCATTAATTGAAATAATGAACGAAGACGGCACGATGGCTCGTTTGCCTCAATTGATTGAAATAGCGAAGAAATTCAAGCTAAAAATTATTACCATCGAAGATTTAATTGCCTACAGACTTAAAACTGAATCGTTAGTAGAAATGGGCGAAAAAGTTAATATGCCAACAGCTTATGGCGATTTCAAATTAATTCCTTTTCGTCAAACTTCCAACGGAATGGAGCACATTGCCTTGATAAAAGGTGAATGGAAAAAAGATGAACCTATTTTAGTTCGTGTACATTCATCGTGTATGACTGGTGACATTTTCGGTTCTATGCGTTGCGAATGTGGCGAGCAACTCCATACAGCTATGCAGATGATTGAAAAAGAAGGGAAAGGAGTGGTTGTGTATATGAATCAAGAAGGTCGTGGAATTGGATTAATGAATAAAATAAGAGCCTACAAACTTCAAGAAGAAGGCATGGATACAGTTGACGCTAATTTACACTTAGGATTCGATGCCGATGAACGCGATTATGGTGTTGGGGCTCAAATTTTGCGTGAAGTTGGAGTCTGCAAAATTCGCTTAATGACCAACAATCCGGTAAAACGCATTGGTTTAGAGGCGTATGGCCTTTCAATTATTGAAAATGTACCATTGGAAGTTACAACCAACCCTCATAACGCATTTTATATGCAAACAAAGAAAACAAAAATGGGACATGACTTAAAGCATATAAAATAATTGTTTTTTTTGAGAATACTCTCAAATTGCAATCGCAGATGTCCATACATATCAATATTTAAAAATGAAAACAGCATTAATTACTGGAGCCACTTCAGGTTTTGGACGTGCAATTGCATTCCGATTAGCGAAATTAAGCGGTTATAAACTAATTATAACAGGTCGCCGATCTGAAAGGCTGGAAGAGTTGAGCAAACAATTAAAAGCCGATTTTTCAATCGATATACTCACACTTTGCTTTGATGTACGTGACAATGCCGCTTGCACAAAGGCATTCAATTCAATCCCTGAAGCATTTCAACAAATTGATATTTTGATAAATAATGCCGGATTGGCAGCTGGCACATTGCCATTTGACCAAAGTGATTTGGCCGACTACGACCAGATGATTGACACCAACGTAAAAGGGTTGCTCTATATAACCAAATTAGTTGTGCCAGGTATGATTGCACAACTAGCTGGATTAATCATTAATATATCTTCAATTGCAGGCATAGAAGTGTATCCAAATGGAAGTGTGTATTGCGCATCAAAACATGCTGTAAACGCTATCACAAAAGGATTACGACTGGACTTAGTAAAATACGGCATCAAAGTAAGTTCCGTTTCGCCGGGTATGGCAGAAACAGAATTCTCAATTGTTCGCTATCACGGTGATGAGGAAAAAGCAAAAGCAGTTTATGCCGGACTCACCCCCCTCAATGCCGACGATATTGCCGACACAATTGAATTTATCGTTACTCGCCCAGCTCACGTAAGTATCAACGACATACAAATTAATCCGGCTCAACAGGCAAATACATACATTGCCCATAGGGTCTAATCAATGAGCATTTCGGTATAATTTTCTGAGATGTCCATATTTGAATAATTTTCAGAGAATAGGACTTGTAACCCGATTGCTAATTTAGGTAACCACTTATATTGGGTATATACACGTTTATTTGACGAGAAATTACATTATTTTAAAAAAAAAAGCTATTTTTGTGTGCTATTCATTTTAGCATTTGAACAACTTGAATATTTTGTAATAAATATTACAAAATTCACTTAAAAATTATTGAAAATGAACTCACTTGATTTAAACAAGGATCCTGAAATCGTGCCAAGCGAAGTAACAGAAACTGTAGAAACTAACTTGGAAACTGTCGTTGTAGAACAATATGAAGAAGAAACAAACACAATCGTTGCTGATTATGCTACCAGCTCTAAACAGGAATTGATTGACGCTTTAAAGTTGCTCATTGACAAGGAAGTGGATGCTGCTAAAGATGGTGTTGAGCACATTAAACAATTGTTTTACAAAAAAGTAAAATTAGAAGTTGAAGAACAAAAGAAACTTTTTGTTGAGAATGGCGGTATTGAAACCGACTTTGTAGCTGCAAAAGACGAATTGGAAGAAAGCTTCAAAGCCCTACTTAATGAGTTCCGGGTAAAAAAAGCCACAGTAATGGCCCAATTGGAAAAAGAAAAAGACAATAACTTATTGCAGAAACAACATCTCCTTGAACAAATGAAGGTATTGGTGGCTAGCAACGATGATGTCTCAACCCACATTAATGAGTTCCGCGCATTGCAACAAAAATGGAAATCGATAGGTCCGGTTCCTCAAACTGCCTCAACAGAATTGTGGAAGCAATACAATTTGTACCAAGAATCGTTTTGGGACTTGATAAAAATAAACAACGAATTGCGAGAATACGATTTCAAGAAAAATCTTGAATCAAAAACATCACTTTGCGAAGCAGCTGAAAAACTTTCTGATGAAACAGATGTAATTTCTGCTTTTCTAAAGTTACAAAAATTGCATGAAGAATGGCATGAATTAGGTCCGGTAGCTCGCGAAATTCGCGAACAAATTTGGGCTCGTTTTAAAGATGCTTCAACTGCCATCAACAAAAAACACCAATCTTACTTCGACTCAATTCGTAAGTTAGAAGAAGAAAATCTAGTTACAAAAACTGAACTTTGCGAGAAAATTGAAGCGTTTGACTTTAGCAACCTCAACAATTACCGTCTTTGGGATGATGCGACTAAAACTATTTTAGCTTGGCAAGAAGAATGGAGAAGCATTGGGTTTGCCCCCCGCAAAGTAAATCAAAAGATATTTGATAGATACAGAAAAGCTTGCGATGCTTTCTTTGCTGCTAAAGGTGAATTCTACAAAGAAACCAAAAATGTGCTAACCGTTAATTCTGAAAAGAAAAAAGCATTGTGCGCACAAGCTGAAGCATTAAAAGATAGCACAGATTGGAAAGAAACCGGAGAAAAACTCATTTTACTTCAAAAAGAATGGAAAACAATTGGTCCGGTTGCAAAAAAATACTCAGACGAACTGTGGAAGCGTTTTATTGCTGCTTGCGATTATTTCTTCGAACAAAAGAACAAAAGTACTTCAGGTCAAAGGAATGCAGAATCTGAAAATTTAGCGAAAAAGAAAGAGTTAATTGCAAAAATTTCCGCTTTCGAAAAATCGGAAAATAACAATGAATCTGTAGCTACTTTGCGTGCGTTGATGGCCGAATGGAATACAATTGGCCATGTACCTTTCAAAGAAAAAGACAAAGTTTACAAAGAATATCGTGACGCTGTTGACAAACAATTCGAAACGCTAAACGTTGACGCTACAAATCGACGTATGGATAATTTCCGCAGCAATCTTAAAGATATAAGCGGCAAAGGTGAAAATAAATTGTACCGTGAACGCGAGAAACTGATGCGAGCTTATGAACATTTGAAATCAGAAATTGCAACATACGAAAACAATATAGGCTTTTTCACTTCATCTTCTAAAAAAGGTGGTGGATTGATTAAAGAAATGGAACGTAAAATTGAATCTTTAAAAGATGAAAGCAAATTGATTGAACAAAAAATCAATTTGATTGACGAAAATATCTAGTCAGTAAGTTTCTTTTCGAATACATATTTATAAAGCCTCAACCTCTAATTTGGTTGAGGCTTTATATTTGTTAATCACCCAAGTCCAGTCAATTTAAAATTCCTACCAAAAGCCTCATTAAGATTTATTAATCAAAAAGTTAATTAGTGATAATCTATAACTTAATAAACTATTCTAGTGATATTATTGTGTCAAAAAAAACCTATCTTTGCAAAATAAATAAAACAGCCATAACTTTTTCAACCAAAAATATGAAAGTATCATTAAAACTTAGTCTCTTAGTATTGTTTATTGCTGCTACAATCAATGCAGATGCTCAGAAATACGCCATCGAAGCTGGTTATACAAATCCTATGCAAGTTACTAAAATTGGTAATCTCAAAGGAAGTACTACATTTTTTTACGGTGGTAAAATTGGAGTAACTGCACGTTATAGTTTAAAAAGCAATAACAATGTTAGCTTACTTACAGGTGTACTTTATTCGCTTGTATATGCTGACAGACAATCGGGATTTTCAAATTCAGAAATGGTGAGCTATAAAACTACAGGTCACTTTATCGATATTCCACTTCACGCCATTTATTCATTGCCACTTTCAAAAAATACTAGCTTTTTTGGTTATGCCGGACCAACAATTAATATCGGTGTAGCACAAAACATAGACGTAACTTCGACACTTGCTACGACCACCAATGCGATTCTCGGAAAATTCAACGTGTACAAAGACCCTGAATATAAACTAAACAGATTGAATCTACAACTTAGCATAGGTGGTGGTATTCAGTGGAAAAAATATATATTGAAAAGTGGTTATGACTTTGGTATTACTAACTTGAACAAAACTGACACTGGCAATCTGTATCAAAAAGGTTGGTTTGTTTCATTTTCGTATCAATTCTAGAATATACAAAACATTACAAAAGGCTAAACTTGCAAGCGAGTTTAGCCTTTTTCTTTAAACTGAAGAATTGTTTAGAGTCATTGAACTTTAAAACCTTTATTCTAATTTAGTTATCTTAACTGAATAGAAAATAATTGTTTATTATCAATTAATAATTGCGTTGAACGCCTCATTATTATAGGATAATGATTATTTTTGCACTTAATTCTATTCAAAAGACGATTTTTAAAAATGCAACTATACAGTATTTTTCTTCAACACCCAATTATATGTACCGACAGTCGGGTTTGTCCAAAAGACTCGATTTTTTTTTCTCTCAAAGGCGATAATTTTAATGCAAATGCATTTGCGCTATCAGCTCTTGAGAAAGGGTGTTCTCATGCAGTAGTTGACGAAGCTGAATTTGCAATTGATAACCGCTTTATTTTAGTAGAGAATGTGTTAGAGACTTTGCAGAAACTAGCAACTTATCATCGCAAAAAGCTTGGCACGAAAATTTTAGGAATAACAGGAACAAACGGAAAGACCACTACAAAGGAATTAATTGCAGCAGTTTTAAAGGAAAAATTCAATATACTTTTCACTCAAGGTAATTTAAATAACCACATTGGGGTACCGCTTACCTTGTTACAATTAAAACCCGAGCACCAAATTGCCGTAATTGAAATGGGTGCAAATCATCCGGGGGAAATTAAACAGCTCGCCGAAATTGCGGATCCAGATTACGGAATAATTACCAATGTAGGAAAAGCTCATCTCGAAGGGTTCGGATCGTTCGAAGGTGTAAAACAAACTAAAAAGGAACTTTACGACTATATTTTCGCCAACGGGAAAGAAATTTTCATCAATAAGGACAATGCTGATTTAGTAGAAATGGCTTCAGAAGCCGGGTTTGAAGCTTGTAAACGTACATACGAATATAGTTTAGATTCGAACTGTAATAGTTGCATTGTATGTGGCCGCGTAATAAATTGTTCACCTTTTTTAAACATAGATTGTACCATCGGAACTTCCGAGACATTGACTATAAGTACTCAATTGATTGGTGCATATAATGCAGAAAATGTGTTAGCTGCTATTGCAATTGGTCATTATTTTGGAGTTGAAGATAACAGCACAAAACAAGGACTAGAGAATTATGTTCCACAAAACAATCGTTCACAACTAACTGTTACAGAAAATAATAAACTAATAGTTGATGCATACAATGCAAATCCAACAAGTTTGAGTGCAGCGATTATGAATTTTTCACAAATGGAAGTTGAGAATAAAACTCTCATCATTGGTGACATGCTCGAACTAGGAGCACAAAGTGAAGTTGAACATCAAAACATAATCGACCTTCTACAACAAAACAAGTTTCGTAACGTTCTGTTAGTAGGAAAAGAATTTTCTAAAACGAAGAACCAATTTCGTTGTTTTGCCGATGTAAATGAGCTTATAAATTATCTTGAAAAATTGCCTATAAAAAAGCATTTTGTTTTGATAAAAGGTTCCAGAGGAATAAAACTCGAAAAAGTGATTTCAGCGCTTTAACTAAACGAATTATTAATTTTTAGAATTATGGATCCAATAAAGAAAAACAACCTTACAATTATCATCGTGGCAGCTACAATTATTGTTGCCTTGGCTATTGCAGTGTTCTATTTCATTCACAAAGCAAATGAAAAAGAAAGAGAAATGACTGAAGTTGTTCAGATGATGAACTTTGACAAAGAGCAAGTACAAAAAGAGTTTTCAGATTTAAACTCTGAAATGGATGGTTATACAACTAACATTCATAACGATTCACTTGTAAAACTACTGCAAAATCAAAAAACAAAGGTTTCACAATTATTGGATGAATTACGTGTCACAAAATCAACCAATTCAGTTCGTATCGCTCAGCTAAGAGCTGAGTTATCAACCGTTCGAAAAGTGATGATACAATATGTAAACCAAATTGACTCACTCAATTCGATGAACAAATCGCTTAAAACCGAAAATGTAGAAGTTCACAAAAAATATCAAGCGGCATCGGAATCGGTGGAGGCTTTATCAAAAGAAAAAGAATCATTAAATCAAGTGGTTACACGTGCTTCAATTATGGAAGTAACTAACTTTAGCATGACGCCCGTTAATAGTAAAGGAAAAAAAACAGGTTGGTTCTCTCAAACTACAAGTCTTCAATTTAATTATACTGTTGCAAAGAATATAACGGCTCAACCTGGCGAAAAAATAGTGTATCTTCGCGTAACTCGCCCAGACGAAGATGTGCTAACAAAAAATCCAAGTAATATTTTTAGCTATGAAAGTAAGGATATTGTATATTCTGTTGCTAAAAAAATTGAATACGCAGGAGATGCCATTAACGATGTAATGTTTTGGAAAATAGGTGAAATACTCCCAAAAGGGAACTATAGGGCTGAATTTTTTATTGATGGAAACAGAGTGGGAAGTTTTAAATTTATATTTGAAAAATAGAAGATAGTTTGTAGTTCCGAGTAAGTAGCATGAAGATGACAGTTAGTAGAAGCAACTCGAATACTGACAATTTTTCACTTTTACTGATAGCTGTTCACTGATAACTGAATATGTCACAAGCCAATAAATTTTCTCACGATGCAGAAGTAATCGCATTCGATGTAAAACACCGAAATACGATTAAGTTCAATATATCGCGTTACGATGCGGCTGTGAGTAAAGGAATGGCTCGTTACAACAATGTTGAATTTGCAAAAAGTAAGGCTGCAGCTATTAAACGTGATGTATTAAAGAATTGGGAGAAATACCTGATTCAATTTGAAGAAAAAATAAGTGCACGTGGTGTAAAAGTTCTTTGGGCAAAGGATGCTGCTGAAGCAACAACTTTCGTAGAGCAAATTTTGTGTGATAGGGAGGCTAAATTATTGGTCAAAAGTAAATCGATGACCACTGAAGAAATTGAGTTGAACGAAACTGCAGAACGGGTTGGTTGTGAATCGGTTGAAACAGATTTAGGGGAATTCATTGTGCAAGTTGCAGGCGAAAAGCCTTATCACATTGTTACCCCTGCCATGCATAAATCGAAAGGTGACATTGCTAAATTGTTCAATGAAAAGTTTGGAACACCAATAGACAGTACACCCGAGGAGATGACCGAGTACGTTCGTCAGGTACTCCGAAAAAAATATACTACGGCTCAGGTAGGCGTTACCGGAGCTAATTTTTTAATTGCAGATATCGGTGGTATTTCTGTAACAGAAAACGAGGGAAATGGATTGATGTCCACTTCATTTCCAAAACTCCATATTGTTATTGCCGGGATAGAGAAAATTATTCCAACGATGACGCAGCTCGGACTTTTCTATCCGCTTTTGGCGGCGCATGGTACCGGACAACAAATTACGGCTTACAACACCATTTTTACAGGTCCACGGCAAGCAAATGAGGTAGATGGACCGGAAGAAATGATTGTAATCATGCTTGATAATGGCAGGACAACTGTTTTTGAAGACGATGAAGCATTTGAAGCATTGGCATGTATCCGGTGTGGAGCGTGTTTAAATGGTTGCCCGGTGTATAAAACGATTGGTGGGTATACTTACGACACAACTTATAGCGGTCCGATTGGATCGGTATTAACGCCGTTTCTACGAGGGTTTAAAGATTTTTCGCACTTAAGTTTTGCGTCTACACTTTGTGGAAAATGTGTAGAGGTTTGTCCGGTAAAAATACCGCTGACAGATATTTTATTAGCCAACAGAAGAAAAACAGTGGAGCAAAACCTTAGACCAAAAGCCGAAAAATGGCTTATGAAAGGATTTAAGCTTATAAGTTCAAAGCGAGCGAGCTTCGATTTTGTACCAAGTCTGCTAAAAAATGTGGGAACCTATCCATTCAATTTTATAGGTTGGGGACCAAACAGAAAAATGCCCAAATTTGCTCAAAAATCGTTTTCGCAGCAATATAAAATAAAGAACAAATAATTTCCAAAGACTCATTTTTCAATTTTGAAATATAGTATAGAAACTAAAACTTACAAACATAACAACAATAATAATGAAACAAAATTTACGCACCGCAATTGTATTCTTAATGCTAATCATCAGCTTCTCTGCTTGTAAAGAAGATAATTATATCGACTGGAAGGTAAAAAATGAACTTTGGCTTGAAAAGAACAAAACCCAACCAGGAATTATAACTACTGCAAGCGGATTACAATACAAGCTACTTGACGAAGGACGGTTATCTGATCGTAAACCCAGTAAATATAGTAACGTGTCTGTTAAATATACAGGGACTTTAATTGATGGTACAGTCTTTCAAGCTACTGCTACAAGTTATTTAAATATTCAGTCTGTGGTTAAAGGTTGGCAAGAAGCATTACCCAAAATACATGATGGAGGATCTATGATACTTTATGTTCCAAGTAACCTTGGGTATGATAGTGCTGGTAGTGGCACAACAGTTCCTTCACATTCTACTTTAATTTTTCAAATTGATTTAATTGCCTCGGACAACTAATGTTGTAAGTCGTTCAACTTACAAATCAAAACTAAATTTCATAACATATTCTTTATGAAAAAAACACTACTATTTATTTTTTGTTCTTTAGCTAGTTATGTAACTGCAATAGAATATACTGTTAAAAGCATCCCTAATCCGATAACTGCAAATGCACGTGAGTTTGTAAGTAATCCTGATGGGATACTGAAAGCAGAAACCGTTCAAAAAATGAACGAAATGATTTATGCACTTCAAACCGAAACGAGTGCAGAAGTAGTTGTTGTAGTTGTGAATTCGATTGGACAAGCCGACAATGTAACCTTTGCCAATCAACTTTTCGATGCATGGAAAATTGGTGATGCCAAGCAAGACAACGGTTTACTGATCCTTTTCGTACTTGATCAACGGAAAATAAAATTCGAAACAGGGTATGGATTAGAAGGCGTTCTGCCCGATGCCATTTGTAAAAGAATTCAGGATCAGAACATAGTTCCTGAATTCAGAAAAGGGAACTATGATACCGGGATATTGGCTGGTTTGGATCGCATCATTTCCACCATAAAAAAAGAACCTGTTCAAAAGAAAACTACTACTCCCATCGCATGGAATGAAATTCTTCCACTTGCCGGTGGAACTTATTTACTTATCATTTTATTTACGTGGATCTGGGTCAACAGTTCTATCCAAAAAGTAAAAAAAGACCCAAAACATAAAAGTAATATTGCGCGCTATAAGGCAATAAAAAATGAAAAGGCAGGTATTATGAGCATAGTTGCTCTTATGTTCCCAATTGCCGGATTTGTAATTATTTTGTTGTTTTCAAATCCAATTTTCATCTTCTTACTTATCCCTGTTCCGTTTTGTACACTTCCTGCAAATATCTACGCTAAACTGATGATGGTGAAAATCAGGAGGGAACCCATTCCATGTACCGTTTGTAGTGGAAAAATGCATATTTTAAGCGAAAAAGAAGAAGACGCACATTTAAAACTAAGTCAACAATTCGAAGAACAATTGCACGCTGTTGATTACGACGTTTTTGTTTGCGACAAATGCGATAATCAAGCGATATTTACGCTCGACAAACCAAGTGCTTACTCTGAATGTCCTAAGTGTGGCACAAAAGCATTTATTCTGAAAGATAAAAGAACATTGATTGCCCCCACTTACATCAGTTCCGGTACACAACGAACCACATATTATTGCAAATTTTGTGGATACGAAGAAAATCACAACGACAATATTCCACGACTTACGCGCAATACCGGAGCTGTAATTGGCGGTGCAGCTGCTGGAGGTTTTTTCAGCGGTAGCGGTGGATTTGGAGGCGGAGGTGACGGTGGCGGTGGCGGAAGCTTTGGCGGAGGAATGTCTGGTGGCGGTGGTGCAAGTAGTGGCTGGTAAGTTCAGTTAACAATCATCAATAAACAGCTATTAAGAACAACATTGACTGTCAGAAGAATATAATGTTCTATTCATTTTATTTGATTATAAGAAGTAAATAAGTATTATTGATATATTTCTTATTTTTTTATCTTTTCAAGACCCCCAACCCCCAAATGGGGCCTTAAGAGTGCTTCTAAGAAGTGATCCTGGCTTGAAAAAATATTATCGACTATGTCTTAAAGCCCCCATTTGGGGATTTGGGGGTCATAACTAAAACATATCATTAATTATTTCTCTAGATAATTATCTAAAGCATTTACAATAAGTTATTGTTACATTTATTCAAACTAAACTCAAAAATTATTTCAAATGAAAAAGAACACAATTATTATTCTTGTAGCTATTGCAGCTCTGTTTTTATGGGGAATGTCAAGTTACAATGGTTTGGTAAACAAAGAGGAATCAGTGAATAGTCAATGGGCGAATGTTGAAAGTCAATACCAACGCCGTTCAGATTTAATACCAAATCTTGTGTCAACAGTGAAAGGTTACGCAACACACGAAAGTTCAACGCTCGAAGGTGTAGTAGCTGCACGTGCTAAAGCAACCCAAATTACGATAGACCCTGCAAAACTTACTCCGGAGAAATTGCAAGAGTACCAAGCTGCTCAGGGTCAGGTTAGTTCTGCATTGGGTAAATTGTTGATGATAACAGAAAATTATCCCGATTTAAAAGCAAACCAGAACTTTTTAGAATTGCAAGCTCAATTGGAAGGAACTGAAAATCGCATTTCAGTTGAACGGACACGCTTCAACGAAATAGCACAAGCGTATAATACATCCATTCGTCGTTTTCCAAATTCTATTTTTTCCAGTCTGTTTGGGTTCGACAAAAAACCATATTTTGAGGCAGCAAAAGGAAGCGAAAAAGCACCAACTGTAAAATTCTAACTACCCGTCCGTCCGCTTCAAGCGGGCAGACGGATGGTGGAATTAGTCATTACACGAAAAATAAGGGCAGTATTCTGACTTAAATGTACTCCGAATCTTCTAATCTTCCAACCAATATAAAAAATTATGTCACACAATAAATATATTCCGGCTACTGATCGTTACAGCAATTCTGTAGGCTATCAGGCCTGTGGGAAAAGTGGTCTGCAACTTCCAAATATCTCACTCGGACTATGGCATAACTTTGGCGATGTGGATGATGCTGACGAAGCATTGAAAATGATTCAGTTTGCATTTGATCATGGCATCACGCATTTCGATTTAGCGAATAACTACGGAACACCATTTGGTAGTGCTGAGAAAAACTTCGGAAAGATACTGAAAGAACATTTTGCATCTCACCGCGACGAAATGATTATCAGTTCGAAAGCAGGTCATTTAATGTGGGAAGGTCCATATGGAGATGGCGGATCGCGCAAGTACATGATGGCTAGTTTAAACCAAAGTTTACATCGAATGAAGTTAGACTATGTGGATATATTTTACTCGCATAGATACGATGCAAACACTCCATTGGAAGAAACTATGGGTGCTTTGTCGGACATGGTAAAACAAGGAAAGGCATTATACGTTGGAATTTCAAAATATCCGACTGATAAGGCTCGCGAAGCATACCGTATTCTTCGCGAAAATGGAACTCCTTGTTTGATTAATCAAGATAGATACAACATCTTTACGCGAGACATCGAACAAAGTGTTTTACCGCTTGCCGAAGAAAATGGCGTGGGTATGATTGCCTTTTCTCCATTGGCACAAGGAATGCTTAGCGACAAATACCTGAATGGAATTCCGGAAAATTCGCGTGCTGCTCATAGCTATGGATTTCTGCAAAAAAGCCAACTTACGCCCGAAAAAATTGAACAAATAAGAAAACTGAACGATATTGCTGCTCAACGTGGACAAACACTGGCACAAATGGCTCTGGCTTGGTGTTTACATCAACCGGGTGTAAATTCGGTTATCATTGGAACCAGTTCGGTAAAACAGTTACAAGACAATATCGATGCTTTAAAGAACACTGCATTCAGCAACGATGAGTTGTGGAAAATTGGTGAACTGGGAGCTTAAATGCACTTTGAACCGAAGAGAAGCTGTAATTATTTTGAAAAATAAAATTCTAAGATATAGTTTGCCGACTATTCTGCTCACCATTCTTTTTGTGAGTTGCAAGGATAACGTTCAATCATCAATACCGGATTATCCGGTTTATCTGCAACTCAACCTCACAGCTCAATATCCTACATTCAAAAATAATCCACTACAATTTATCACTTTCGAAAAAGCCATTACAACGTATGATAGAATCGGATTTGGAGGCATTGTTGTTTGCACGGGAATCACTTTTAATGATTATTCAGAAATAGAATACTATGCGTTCGATATGGCTTGTCCCTACGAAGTAAAAAACACAGTTAAGGTTCATCCCAATTCTGAAGGAAACCTGGTATGCGACAAATGTGGCTCTGTCTTTGACATTAAGTCCGGCTCCGGTAATCCATTATCAGGTCCTGCAAAAGAATTTCTAAAAAAATACAGAACAACTCTATCGGGAGATGTTCTGTATGTGAACAGGTAGGATAAATTAGCCTATCTCACACTTTCTTAGCAAGACAATATCATCCATTCTCACCATTACTCTTACCGCTGTCTATCTTTCAATTGTTCTTCTGTTAAGCCATTCTTTGTCGATTCAACATAATTGATTAACATGTTCATATTTTTCACATAATCACCTGTAGAGATATATTCTTTGTCTGAGGAATCGCGATAAGGCGAAGTATCGGTTTCGTCGCCAACCATTGTTTTCACATAGGTATCTGTTGGTTCCTGCTTTTTACCATCACCAATGTATGGATTACTTGTCATTCCGTGTTTTATCAACCAGCGATTTTCTTTATCGAGCGATTGAATAATAGTTCTCACAACAGATTCAACGGGAATTTTTATGACCCGCTCATAACTCAAATCGTAATAGGATTGAGGAATGCCTGCGCCACTAAATGCTTCTTCTTTCAGTGGAGAGTTCCGGGTTGCCTCTTCGGCAGTCATTGAAGAAACACGCTTATATTCGTTCTTCAATTCCTGAATATTAATATACGATTTACCACCATAATGGCTCAACAGATTCTCATCATTATCATCAACATAATAGTACCCATATTTTACATTAGAACCTTTCCTATGAGGATAAATAGGCTTATTCGTTCCTAGTTCCAGAAATTTAGCATGTGTGTACCGACCATTTTCTGTTTTGTCAGCAGGCAAAACAGTTTGTTCCAGCCAATGAATGGCTTCAGGAATTGAATTTATAAATTTACGATCACCAGTAAACTGATAAAAATCCAAAAGTTGCTGTATTATTGCTGAAGTATTTCTAGGCAGCAAGGCTTTAGGTTCATACGTTCTAGCTCCAGCGGTTTCAAGATTCATGTCCATCTGCTGTCCCCATCCCCCACTCCCGTCTTGCGAGATCAGGTAGAAATTCATCCCACGCTTTATCGGATCTAAAAACCGTTGTTCACCTAATGTCAGATAGCATTGAATAAGGAAATGAATGTTTTGCCAAATCACATCATCGTTGTAAGTGTAGTAAGAAGTATAATCGGGATGACCCTGTTTACTAAAATCGTACATCAATGGATAACGCTGTGGCCACGCTCCAATAGGATACTGGCTTTTCAATATAAAATTAATGGCTTTGTCTAATGCCGGCTTATAGGTAGGATCCATTTTTGTCACATACATTCTGAGCAGAAAGCGTGCTGCATTAGAAGTTATATTATCATCATAGGTAGAATTGCCGTAATAATGATGAAACTCCTCCAAACGCCAACCGTTTTTGCCGATGGTATTGTACCATTGCTTTAGTGATTTATCTCCTGCAAAATCTATTACATAGTTCCAGCCGCCCTCGCTGCTTTGCCCCCAAATAATAGCATTTGCCGCTTTTGCCGCCGCTTGATAGTAATACTCATTGCCTGTTGCCCGATAGGCATCGAGCAGCATGTGCCCCACACTTGTTGTCCCGGGATTTTGAAGCCATATCATAGTTTTATAGGCCTCCATTTCACCCCATCGGCGGGATAAATCGGGAGTATAATACCAGAGGTAACCTCCGTTTGTACTCACCTTTTCAACCATAAATTTGGTTGCTTTAAGCATCGTTTGTTCAGCTTCTTGTGATAATTTACTACCGCTTTGAGCTGATAATCCTGTTGTACTTAACGTTACTGCCAACATGACAAGAGAAACTAATTTCATTGCTCTCATAAATATTTAATATTAGATTTTGAGGAGTTGTGTTGACAAAAAGGGTGCTAATAACTCATAAACTGGCTAGGATAGAGAACTTTAGGAGTAATCTTTATTTTATAGATAATTCCCTTGAACCATGAATTCACCGTTTGCCTTACACCAATGGAGGTTTTACCTGAAAAAAAAATGGTCATGTTAATTTTTCCTTCCAACTCTTTTTTGCCATTTATGTAAGTAGTAAGTTGCCCATGGTTAACAACAAAAGCCACATGACACCATTGGTTATGCGGGTGTATAAGTGTGGAATCGATAAGTGTATGTTTTTCATTACCGGCTTTAATAAAAGCATCGAAGTACCAGCCTTTTGAGAGCGAACGAAGTTCAAGTAATACACGGCTATTTGTAATTTCACCACAATGAAAAATACGTTGTTCAAAGTTACCGCCACTATACGGATTAAAAATCATCTCAACAGTAAAGACCTCCAATCCTGCTAATGGCATCTTATCGATAAAAATTGCATCATCTTTTCCATTGAATTCAACGGCTTTTCCGTATTTGGTGGACACAGTGGTTGGTGAACCTAATACTTTGAAGCTATCAGTTTTCTGATTAAGTAAACTACTGATCGTCCACTCGGTTGGTTTTGAATTTATTTTGACAGCAAGATACTCTTGAGCAGAGACAATGGAAAATGTACTCAAAACAACAAGAACAGTGAGAATTAAGTGTTTCATAAATTAGATTTTAAAGGTACAAAAAAAGGAGTCTAACTATATCAGCAGACTCCTTTATCAGTAATTCAAAGAGGTAAATAATCAGTCTACAGAATCTACAGACTGATTATTGGGGAATAAGGTAAATAAAAAACTATTGATTAGGGAATCCGTAGCTATTTGTAATCTCTCCTTTTGAAGTACTTATTGTATTACTATTTATTGGATAGTAATAAATAGGAGCCAATGTCCCATCAAAACCAGGGAAGAAATTTTGATAAAACTCAACGCCATTACTTGCTATTAGAGAACCCCATGCAGTAAGAGACATACCCAAACCGGAAGATTGTTCTACAATAGTAGAGATTGCTTTCGCATTATCATCCTTAGCACTCTTCATCCATTGCATCATTTTAAGGAATGTCATTCCTGTATATGTTGCTGTCGTCTTATCAGAGTAGGTCACTTTAATGATATTCGGTGTGTATTGAGCAAACAATCCCTTTATAGCAAGGTTCGTAGCAGACACTGCCGTTAATCCCAATGATTCCCAACTATCATACTGCCCTCTCCAACCCGGGAATAAGTAGGGGTTGGTAGCGTCTGAGCACTGGGTAGTTAGACGATAACCTTTTGAGGTTTTGAGGTCTCCTGTAACAGTCCAGATGTAAGCAGAAATAGTATTGGTATTAGCAAAAGTATAAGCAAGTTTGGTATTATCAGCTAGTGCAGTAACCATTGCTGTGTTCACAGTGCGTGTAGCAGTTACGGCATCTGCAATCATACCTGTACGGATCAATACATTCCGGCGGTCACCTTCGCCACCAAACTCTAATGCACGCTCGCTAAGGATGGCTGTGTATAATGAACCACCATTAGTCGAATTTGCAATAAATCCATCAACATTTGCGAGGGTAGCCGTAGTAAATGCGCGCTCGTGCACTTTCTTAAGTAAACCGTATGCTACGGCAGTATTCCCTAGTACAGCATTTACCTCTGCATCAAGCAACATGATATCAGAAATACGCATAAATGGAGCATTGATACCTGAGTTACGTTGTTTTGTGATATAGGGTGTTGGAACACGATTGTCATCAAATTTATTCAAACATAGACCTCCACCAGACGCCTTGCTACCTGGAGTAAAAGGAATCAATTTTTCAACGCCTTTTCCAGAACTACCAGTAACTGTAGTTGTCACATCTCGACGCATATCATTATTATCAAACCAACCATAATAATACACTGGTTGCAAACGAGCTTGACCGTAGGCTTTGCAAGGCCAGGTAGCATCACTACCATCTGATCCTCTACCAGAAGAGTAAGGACGCTCATTTGTAGCTCCTTTTGTCATTGGCACTTCGTAGATTGATTCATCGGCAAATGCGGCAGGTGTTCCTGCATTATTCATCAACTGCTGAAAGAAGTATTGGTACGGATTAGAGAAAATACGACCATTTGAATCAGTAGCACGAGGATCGGTTGTACGGAAAATAACACTACTTCCCGGATTAGCTACAATTGCATCAAGATATGTCTGAGCTATGGTATAAAATTTCTGATAATCGGTACGACGACCATAAAAAGCACCATTGTTGTCAGCTCCCTTTTTATCAAATGACAAAGTATTACCAGCACCATCCACATATTTAATATCGTTTCTACGAGTACCATATCCACCTGCAAATACACACATACGTCCGATAAGACCTTGCACAAAAGTACGGGAAAAAACTCCTTTCCCTACTTTAGCTCCTGTGTGATCAATTTCACCGGGACGATACATCAATGGTTCGACCAGCTGTAGTTTTGCAAGTTCACCTTCAAAAATAACATCACGAGAAGTTAATCCAGTTGCAATTTGACCCACTTTTGTAATATAGGGAACATCACCAAAATACATAATCAAATCCAAGTAACACTGCGCACGTGCAGCAACAGCTTGCCCATAAAGATATCCCCATCCCGAAGGAGTTTTTGAGGTCATGAGGTCATTAAAATTACTTTTATCCTCAATACCGGCAATTGTCACATTCGCTAAAGCAATTGTAGCATACAAAGCAGAGAAAGTTGTTTGCCCATCTGACTGGTTGATGGTATAAGTGCTTGCCCAAGTAGCCACTTTCGCTCCATTTTCATAAAATCCTTCCGGATAGTGTCTTTGCAACTGTCCTGCGTAAGATTCTGGATGCCTTTCAATATCGGAGCCTGGCAAATCCAATGAATAAAAAACTCCAGCACCATACACATTAGAAGTTGCGCATGAGCGCCACTGTTCACGTAATCCAGCCATACCAGCTTCAGCAAGGCTCAAATTACTATACACATAACTTGCATCAGCTTGTGATGGCGATGATACATTCAAAAAATCCTGACAAGACATCATGGTGATTGCCAAAGTGCAAACAACCAATAACGAATAAATTAATTCCTTTTTCATAAATATTTTCGTATTATGAGTTATTAAAATGTGACATTCAATCCAACAGTGAATGTACGAGCACGTGGATAAGAGCTGTAATCAACTCCTGGAGTAGGGAAGTTTACGTTACTATTAGAAGTACCACCAGCCGATGAAGCTGAAGAAGTAATAGAACCTACTTCAGGATCAAGACCTGAATATCCGGTCAAACAAAACAAGTTACCACCTGTAGCATAAATGCGCACGTTCTCAATACCAGCTTTTTTAGTAAGTAATTTTGGCAAGGTATAGCCAATGGTCAAGGTACTCAAACGAAGATAGGAGGCATCTTCAATCCAGTTATCCAAAATGATACCATTTTCAAATGTAGGCAAAGCATATGTAGCGTTTGCATTGAGACGAGCCAAATTGTCTGGATCAGTATAATAATTCATCTGACCATCTTTGACCTCCCACATTTTAAATGTATTCTGAAAATAAGAATAGTGATTTGTTCCCAATGAATTGTCTTTATTTCCGAAGAAATCAGCCATAGCTTGTGCATTATAGACTTTTCCACCTATCTGCCATGTAAAGTTTGTGCTAAAATCAAAGTTTTTGAAGTTGCCAGTAAAGTTAAACCCGCCAGTGTGTTTTGCCCTCATGTCATATTGATTCATCTGGGTAGTACCATCGGCATTAGTGGCTACTTTTAAACAACCAGGAAATGCCTTTTGTCCCGTAGGTAAATTAAATAGTTTTTGTCCCGGATAATTCATGCTGAGTGGAAAATCAGCAACACCTGACTTCAATGTATAGCTTTTTGCTGTAGCATCATAATTGAAATCATTCAATGTATAATAGCCTAAATTTTTAGCTCCCATAAGAGTTCCGGCTGACCTACCAACAATTAACTGATAATCATACGACAATGGTGATTTTAGAGTAGATCCCCAAATTTGTCCATACTGAGTAATTAAGCCCGGAGCTAACTGATCAATCCTATTAAGGTTGTAATTGTAATTAAGTCCTACTTTTAAATTAAAATTTTTCGATTTTGCAATAGCGAGGTTTAAAGACAATTCAACACCCTTGTTTGAAGTTTGACCGGCATTTACATATTGATACGAATATCCAGTTGTAGCATCAATTGGTGCGGCTAATAGTAGGTTTTTATTGGTGTTATTGTAGAAATCTAAAGTCCCATTCAAACGATTCCAGAAGCCAAAATCAATTCCCAAATTTCGAGAAATGGTAGTTTCCCATTTTAAATCAGGATTTGGGAGAATAGATCCATGTGTAAATGTATAAACAGTAGCTCCACTGACCGTAGCCGTACTTTGTGTCCATGTATCTTTCCATAGAGAAGGACTTATATTATCCGCACCCGATTGACCATACGAAACTTTCACCTTTAGGTTATCTACCCAAGATTTAGCACTAGCCATAAAAGGCTCGTCAATCACACGCCATCCTAATGCTGCAGCAGGGAAATAGCCCCAGCGGTTATTCGGTGCAAATTTTGTTGAAGCATCAGCACGAAATGTTGCGGTAAGCAAATAGCGATCAAGGAAAGTATAATTTACGCGTCCAAACCAAGATTGAGTTCTGGAGGGTGTTCCAATTGTATAACTGCGTTTATCAAATTGGGCACCATCTGTCATTGTTATAAGACCAAAAGCGTCATTAAAGCCAAAGGAAGAAGGATAGCCTCCACCGCCGATAAATATACTATTGCTTTGAGACATTAGCACTTCCTGACCTGCCAGAATATTCATACTGTGATCTTTGCCCAGACCTGACATCTGATAATTCAAAGTTACTGCGTTTCTCAGGCTATAACCATCACCTTGAGTTAATTTTGCATTTTTAGTTGAATTATAGCCATTATCCCAATACTTATCCTCACTTGTACTTTTTTTCAGTCCTAAATCATCAGTCAATTTCAGACCTTTAATAATTTCCCAAATAAAAGTTCCCTGTCCACTAATATACTGATCCGTGTTTATTTGAGTAATATTATTGACAATATTTACAATATTCTTACTTAAACTCACATTGTTATCTCCATTTCCCCAACCGCTATAGTTACTTCCATCACCTAGAGGTTCTATTGCACGGTATTGATAAGCTGTTGCAAGGTTGCCAACATCATTTTTGCCATTCGTAGAGGATTGCATATAAGCCAAATTCAAGTTTAATTTCATCCTTTTATTCAACTCATGTGAAACCTTTAAAGATGCATTCCATCTATCATATCCTGAATTAATTCTAATTCCGGGATCATCTAAATAATTCACATCAAAAAGTATTTTTGTTTTATCGCTACCTCCGGAAATACTTAGATTATGATTCTGAGAAAAAGCACTGCGCAGTAAATCATTTGAATAATTATGAGTTTTCATTGTGCCATAGGTTGCCCAATTGGCAGCTGCATTCGCATTGGTTCCCAATCCAAAGAAAGTTGTACCTATCGGAAAATTTGAGCTAGTTGTAGGAGTTGCAATATTTCCTAAAAGACCTGCATACGCCCATGTATAACCTACATAATCCTGAGCATTTTCGATAGTCTTCAAAGTTTTAGCTGCTGACTTTGACTGAAAATAGCTGCTGTAACTGATGCTTGTTTTTGAGTCTTTTGCATTTTTTGTTGTTACCAAAATAACCCCATTTGCACCACGCGCACCATAAATTGCTGTAGAAGAAGCATCTTTTAATACATCAATGCTTTCAATCCTATCTGCAGGAATATCAGAAATATCACTAACGGGAAAACCATCAACGATAAAAACTGGATCATTACTCTGAGTGATGGAGCCTCCACCGCGTACTTTAATCGACACAGATGCGCCTGGACGTCCATCTTGAGACATAACATTAACACCTGCCAAATGACCTTGAAGTGCTTCAGCAACATTAGCCACAGGATTAGCAATCAGATCTTTCCCGCTTACCGAAGATACAGAACCTGTCAGATCACGTTTTTTTGTCGTTCCATAACCAATAGCCACTACTTCATCAAGAACTTTTGAATCGGATTCTAAAGTGACCATCATCATTTTTCCATTAATCTGGACTTCTTGTTTTTGCATTCCCACATACGAGAACACTAATGATTTTACTGTTTCTGGAACAGAAATACTAAAGGTTCCATCCAACTTTGAAATTGTTCCGGTCGTTGTACCTTTAGCGGAAATTGAGGCTCCGATAATTACTTCGCCAGTGGCGTCTTTTACAACACCTGTGATCGTCTTTGTTTGCGCCAATAGTATCCCATGAAGAGAAATGGCAATTACAAAAAATATCACACGTCTTAATAGTGATTTGTCTTTCTTCATTTGTAAAATAGTTTTAAGGGTTTTGTCTTTCTGTGAATTGTCACAAGATTTGACGCCGCAAATATATCCAACAAATAGTAAAAGACATGTGGATTATTTGACAATAATTGTGTATTACTTAGAACATTTTGCAAATTTGATACTCTCTAATAAAATAATCAGACTCAAAATGAGGGTAATGAATATACATCAAATTAAAACATATATTTACTTCCAAGACTTTGGTTCAAAAAGAAGGGACGAGATAGCAACCGAAACGATGTAAAATGAATAGATGAGTGAAAGAAGGAAAGAATCAAACCATAGATGTTCGATTTTAAAAAAGGAACGAATATAATACAAGAAAATAATGTCTACGAGAAATTTCACTCCAAAAGTGAAGAAAAATACCATTAGAAGAGAGGGGTAAATAAGCGAAGAAAATACGAGAATTATCAGCCAAAGTGAAATGCTAAAGACTGTGCAAGCAGTAAAAATTAATTGTGCATCAGTATATGCGGGTGATTTTGAGGCCCATCTCCTCCGCTGTTTAAAGAAGGCAGCTAATGTTTTTGCAGGTTCAGTAAAAACAATTGCCGATTCAGATTTCAAAAATCGAATAACTCCGCCTCGTTTTTTTATGCTTTGCAACAGAAAAATATCATCCCCTGACATTTGCTCCTCGACTAAATTATGCTTACTCTGTAACCACGCCTCCTTTGTAAAAGCCAGATTGGCACCATTGCACAAAATGGGCATCCCTGCTCCTGCTGCTCCAGCCCCCGAAGCTATCAATGTTGTAAATTCCAAAGCTTGTAATCTGGAAAATAATGACTTCAATTGTAGTACTTGCACAGGACAAATAATCAAATCGCTTGGATATTTCTGCTGAAAAGAGCAAATCATCTTCAACCAACCGAGCCCTGGTATACAATCTGCATCAGTTGTGACTATTAAACTTCCCTTAGCAGCAAGGATCCCTTCTTTTAAAGCGTTTTTTTTTCCACACAACTCAGAATCAATCACTTTAATATTCAGAAACCTTGCACGTGCAGCTTCCATAACTGACATAGTAGCATCCGATGAGTGGTCATTCACCAAAATCAATTCAAAATGTTGATAGCTCTGAATTTGCAAGCATGAGAGTAGTTTTGGCAAGTTTATTTCCTCATTTTTGCAGGCTATCACTACAGAAACAGATAAGCCTGAATACAGATTTACATTTTCAACTGGTTCAAATAGCGGGATCCTCCTCCACCCCACTACGAAAACAAGTACCATAGCAGTATATAACACACAAAATAAAATGCTGATTAAAATAATATACATATTTAGACTTCGTAAAACACTGTTATTTGTTTCAAAGATATTAAAAAAAATGCATAAAAAAAGCACACTAAAATAGTGTGCTTCTAAATATCTTCTTAAAAATCAATTTCCTTTACATTTATCACAAAAACCCATGTACGAAATTTCCACGGCATCGATTTTGAAAGGAGTAGTGCTCGGTATATGAAACAAACTCGGTTTCAAATCAAAAATATCGTGTACTTTGCCACAGCCTCTACAAATAAAATGAGCATGTTCTGAAATATCCACATCATAGCGAGCATTTTTTTCATCGATAACTAAAGCCCGAACTGCACCTTTTTCTACAAAAATATCCAGTGTATTATAAACTGTGGTTTTAGACAAAGTGGGCATCGACGGGCTTAGAGCCAGATAAATTTCATCAATGGTCGGATGCGTTCTGTTATTCATCAAATAATCCATAACTGCTGTTCGTTGAACAGAAGGCTTGATAGAATGTTTGCGCAAATATTCGTGAGATTGCAATGATGTAAACATGGCTTTGGGTTTTATATATGAAATGAGTACAAAGGTAAATAGATTACATTACCATATGCGTTAAAGTATGTTATTTAGTCAAAAAATACAATAAAAACAATGTTGTATTAACCACACATTGGCTTATATCCTAAATTGCTTGCCCTAAAGAGGCAGATAATCATCGACATTAAAAACACCTTCAACCAAAATAACAGATACAATTAAAAAAGGTCGCGATAAATTAATCATCACGACCTTTATTTATAAGAAGTAGGAAATTCGACAATTACAATACATTGATTTCTTTCAACACATCGTTTGTAGCACGCACAGCAGCCGCACTTTTTGCAAACAATGCAGCTTCTTCAGCATTCAGTTTGTAATCTACAATTTCTTCGATGCCATCTTTTCCAATCACTACAGGCACACCGATACAGATATCGCTTTGACCATATTCACCTTCAAGATAAGTACAGCAAGGAATAATTTTCTTTTGATCGTGAATAATTGACTCAACCAAATAAGCTGCAGCAGCGCCAGGAGCATACCATGCAGAAGTCCCTAATAAACCAGTCAAAGTAGCACCACCAACCATAGTATCGGCAGCAACTTTGTCTAAAGTAGTTTTATCAAGAATATCAGCTACCGGACGACCTTTGTAAGAAGCAAAACGAGTCAACGGAATCATAGTAGTATCACCGTGACCACCAATAACCAAACCTTCAACTTCAGTTGGGTTAGCATTCAATGCTTTGCTTAAATAGCATTTGAAACGTGAGCTATCCAATGTTCCACCCATACCAATTACTTTGTTTTTTGGAAGGCCTAATGATTTATAAGCCAAATATGTCATTGTATCCATAGGGTTACTTACCACTACGATAATTGCATTTGGAGAAAATTTCAGAATATTTCCGGCAACACTTTTTACAATACCTGCATTTACTCCAATCAACTCTTCGCGGGTCATACCTGGTTTACGAGGAATACCTGAGGTGATAACTACAACGTCAGAATTTGCAGTTTGAGCATAATCGTTAGTACAACCAACAATTGTAGAATCGAAACCTAACAAAGACGCAGTTTGAAGCATATCTAAGGCTTTACCTTCAGCGATACCTTCTTTTACATCGAGCATAACTACCTGATCAGCCACCTCATTGAATAACAAAACATTTGCACATGTGGCACCTACATTTCCGGCACCTACTACGGTTACTTTTGACATAATAATAATTTATTTTTAAAGTTCGAATTATCTTTTTCTAAAATTTCAAGGCAAAGATACATATATATATTGATTAGAGAAAAATTTCTTTAATAATTTTATAAATAAAAAACCTGTTTTGTAGATTAAAGATGTAGAAGAAAAAAGCTGTCTGTTTATATAAGTTTTTTTGTACCTTTGTGGTCGGAAAAAAGAACGAAAGTTCGGTCTTCTTTTTGAACTTAAAAAGCACCAAAGCTTTTATTGATTAGACTTTTATCATTTTTTAGCGAATTGTCACTTCAGAATATCTAACTTCAATAATATAACAACATGCAAACAATTGACAAATTTGATTTTGCCGGAAAGAAGGCAATCGTTCGTGTGGACTTTAATGTTCCTTTGAACAAAGAAACTGGTGCCGTTACAGACGATACCCGTATTCGTGGAGCATTGCTAACCATTAAGAAAATTCTTGCGGATGGCGGTTCAGTAATTTTGATGTCGCACATGGGTCGTCCAAAACAAAATCCAGATCCTAAATTTTCATTGAAACAAATCATCTCAACTATTGAAGACCGTTTGGGAATGAAAATTCAATTTGCCGAAGATTGTGGTAATGCTGATGCTCAGGCAGCAGCTTTGAAACCGGGCGAAGTTCTTTTGTTGGAAAACCTACGTTTCTACGAAGAAGAAGAAGGTAAACCTCGTGGCGAATTTACTACCGAAGAAGAAAAGAAAGAAGCTAAAAAAGCATTGAAAGCAAAACAAAAAGAATTTGCTAAGAAATTGGCCGGTTATGCTGATGTTTACGTAAACGATGCATTCGGAACAGCTCACCGCGCACACGCTTCTACAGCTGTTATTGCTGAATATTTTTCTACTGAAAACAAAATGTTCGGATTTTTAATTAACAGCGAATTAATTGCAATGGACAAAGTATTGAAAGAAGCTAAGGCTCCTTTTACTGCTATTATGGGTGGCGCTAAAGTTTCTGATAAGATCATGATTATCGAAAACTTGCTTGACCGTGTTCAAAACCTTATCATTGGTGGTGGTATGACTTATACTTTCATCAAAGCTCAAGGCGGAGAAATAGGTAACTCACTTTGCGAAGTAGACAAACTTGATCTTGCTCTTGAAATTTTGAACAAAGCAAAAGCAAAAGGTGTAAACGTTTACATCCCTACTGATGCTATAAATGCTGATAAATTTGCAGCTGATGCAGCAACTTGCATTTCAAAAACCGATGAAACTCCTGCCGGATGGATGGGATTGGATATTGCTGATGAAACCATTGCAACTTTCAGCGAAGTAATTGCCAACTCAAAAACAGTGCTTTGGAATGGTCCAATGGGCGTATTTGAAATGGAAAAATTCGCTAAAGGAACAACTGCTATTGCTCACGCCGTAGCAACCGCAACTGCTAACGGAGCATTCTCATTAATTGGTGGTGGTGACTCAGTAGCTGCTATCAACAAAAACAATTTGGCTGACAAAGTTAGCTACGTTTCGACAGGTGGTGGTGCTATGCTAGAATACATGGAAGGTAAAGTACTTCCTGGTATCGAAGCTATCCGTGGATTCTAAGAAACAGAATTTGATATATTAAACGGAGTGTAACATAACGTTGCACTCCGTTTAATTTCTACCAAAAGAATGTGCTGAATAATCATTTACACAGACAATTGCTCTTATGGTTTCAGACTCCCTAAACAATAAAAATCAACCGGAATCATTATCATCCATCTTTCAATGGATGCCAACATGTGCGCTGATTATTGATAAAAACGGGATTATTGTTGAGGTAAATGAACAAGCAATTCGTTTTTTCAAAGCTTCTACTCAAGAAGATTTCATCTTCGACAAGCAGAATATAAAAAACATGATAATAGACTATCACCGCGCCAACGAATTGATAGACAGCATAAAAAAGAACAAAACAATCACCGACAAAGAAATTCTGCTTCGTCGCTTTGATAAAACCATCGCAAGCGTCGACATGAATGCCTGCCTATTCCCCGATCATCCCAACTGGATACTTATTCAATTCAAAGAGACGTTCCTGCACAGTCAGGACATTCTAAACGAGCTCTCACAAGCTTATAAACGCGAAGCACTTCGCCTGAAACCCTATCTGAACAAACCGGGAAAAGAAGCATTAGAACAAATGATTATTTCGAACATACTGGACGAAGTAACCAAAAACAAACCAACCCGAAACGATCAGGTAAAAGTAGTCGGTGAAGATCGAATTAGCCTTCTTACCAAAACATTCCCTCAATTATCCAACAGCGAAATTGTGCTCTGTGGATATTTTTCCCTGAAAATGTCGATAGACAATGTGGCACATCTTACCGGAAAAACACCGAATTGTCTACGCGTGGCTTTTCATAGAATTCTGCGAAAAACCACATACAAAACCGGGAAAGAGTTTCTCAGAGCATTGGAAACAATAAAGTAATCAGTAACAACTATTCCTCCCAAATACTTTTGGCCGTATAACTTCCGTTGGGCAACACGCAAAAAGCCGCAACAGAATTGCGGTAATTCCGTTCTAATCCACTTACTTGGTCAAAGTCCGCAACACTCAATCGAACATTTACAGATTCAAAATTCTCTTTAATCCGTTCTGCATTAGTCGACTTTGGAATTACCGAAATACCTCTCTGCATTCCCCAGGCCAAAAGAATCTGCGCCGGAGTGCAATTATTTCGTTCAGCAATCTCTATCACCACCTTCTCACGCGTTAATCCTGCCTGACTATTTATCAAATGATGACTTCCCAAAGGCGAATAAGCCGTTAGCAGAACATTATTCTCGGCACAGTAGTCCACCAACTCTTGTTGACCAAGATAAGGATGCAGCTCCACCTGATTTACTTCGGGAGCAATCGTAGCATTGGTTATTAGCTGCTTTAATTTGGGGATATTAAAGTTAGACACACCAATATGTCTTGCAAGTCCTATTTTTTGAATTTCTTCAAAGGCTTTCCATGTTTCTATAAGTGGCATTTCATCCAGCGAAATCAAATCATCAGCAGTCTTAGCCTGCTCGTGCCCTGTTTTAAAAGCCACCGGCCAGTGAATTAAATACAAATCAAGATAATCCAACTGCAAATCTTTCAATGACCTGCGGATAGCCAATTCAACACGCTCAGGTGCATGATCACTGTTCCAAAGTTTGGAGGTGATAAAAAGTTCCTCGCGTTTTACAATCCCCGTTTCGAATGCAAATTGCAATGCTTTACCGATCTCAGCTTCGTTGCCGTAGATGTAGGCACAGTCGATATGTCGGTAACCGCACTTCAACGCAGCAATCACCGCATCATACACTTCATTTCTTTTGGACAGCCAGGTACCAAGCCCTAAATTGGGCAATACATCACCATTTTTAAACAATAATTGTTTCATCATGAGTAGTTTTACAAATTAATAAAATAAAACAAGGCGTTGAAATAAAAATTTCAACGCCTTGAATATATAAATATAAAATATGAATTGTAGAATTACAAATTAGCTCAATTTAGCTAACGCATCTTTAATCCATCCAAATGCTTTCACCAGATTTTCGTCCGAAGTAGCGTATGACATGCGAATGCAGTTAGGAGCACCAAATGCGTCACCACCAACACAAGCTACATGACCTTCTTCCAACAAATACATAGCCAGGTCGCCAGATTTTTCAATAACTCGTCCATTGTACGATTTACCAAAGTAAGAGCTACAATCAGGGAAAACATAAAACGCACCCTGAGGATCGTTAGTTTTCAAACCCGGAATTTGACGAGCCAAATCAACCACCAGTTTCTTGCGACGCTCGAAAGCTACACGCATAGTCTCCACACAGCTTTGGTCACCGGTATAAGCGGCTTCTGCGGCTTTTTGAGTGATAGAACAGGGACCTGAAGTATATTGACCTTGTAGGGTATTGCAAGCAGCAGCAATCCATTTAGGAGCAGCAATCCAACCCAAGCGCCAGCCTGTCATAGCATATCCTTTAGAAACACCGTTGATAATAACTACGCGATCGCGAACGTTTTCAAACTGAGCTATACTTTCGTGGCTACCCAAATAGTTGATATGTTCGTAAATCTCGTCAGAAAGAATAATGATATTCGGATACTTAGCCAATACATCGGCTAGTCCTTTGAATTCTTCTTTGCTGTAAACGCTTCCGGTAGGATTGGAAGGTGAACAAAGAATAATAGCTTTTGATTTTGGAGTAATGGCAGCTTCGAGTTGCGCAGGCGTAATTTTGAAGTCCTGCTCTATTCCGGCATATACTTCAACTGTGGTACCATCGGCAATCTTTACCATTTCAGGATAACTAACCCAATATGGAGCAGGTACAATGACTTCGTCGCCCTTGCTAATAATGGCCATAATCACGTTACAAACCGATTGCTTGGCACCGTTTGAACAAACAATTTGTTCCGGTTTATAGTCCAAGTCATTTTCCGACTTCAACTTTGCACAAATAGCATTGCGTAATGCAGGATAACCCGGCACTGGAGAATAAAAAGAAAAGTTGTTATCCACAGCTTGTTTAGCTGCTTCCTTAATGTGATCCGGCGTGTTGAAATCTGGTTCACCAACACTAAGATTAATCACATCGAAACCCTGAGCTTTTAACTCATTACTTTTCTGGGACATGGCAAGCGTTTCCGAAGGAGAAAGAGCTGCCAAACGTTCTGATACTGGAAACATAGTTTGTATGTGTGTTTTTTTATTATTTCGGCACAAAAGTAATCAAAAAAAACGAATTAGATAGATTACAAGGCCTTGGGTTGTTAGTTTATTTTGGATTGAACGCTTTTCGTGTCAAGTTTGTTCGTCAACAATTGTTTGGCAATAAAGTATCATAATTTCCAATATCAACAGGCTCAACAGAACAACTTTGTTCCGTAAGCTTATCTCCGAATTACTAAACAGTATATTTAGAGAATTTACTCATCACCCGTTCATAATAGGTTTTAGACACCGGTATATCCGGCGTGTTATCCGTATCCAGTTCTAAAAAAATACCTTCCTTGGTTTTCCTCAACACTTTTACTTTATCAAGGTTTACAATATAAGAACGGTGACAACGAACCAACGGACTATCTTTTGTCAGATTTTCTTCCATCCATTTCAGGGAGTTACGAATGAGATAATGAGACAGTTTGGATTTATTGAGATAATGAATGGTAGCATAATTATCAGCCGAATCTACATAAAGTAGATTTTCCAGCATAATCGATATTTTAAGTTCACCCTTCTCGTCGGAAAAAGCAACTAAATTCTTTTTCGCAACCTCAACATTTGGCTCAGCTTTAGCTAATTTTTCAAGCAAGTTATTTTTATCGCGCCAAGAAAAATACAGCCAAAGAATAGCGTAAGGAAGCAAAAGTACCAGGCTTGTATTAATTGTAGACTGACGGAAAATTTCCAGAATGTCCCTGTTAAGACCTTCTTTAGGAATATATTTTGAGAATAGCGTGTAGAACAACGACATAGCAACTATCTCCACCAGTATCCAAAGCAGATATTGCCAAAGGTAAAGATCGTTTTTTTTGGTGTAGGACAGCATAATAAGACGGCTAATTACCACCACCAACATACCTGTAAGAATAATCAGACTTGAAAAGAAGAAATACTTGAAATCGGATATATGCGGATACCAACCACGCGACCCGAATGGTTGAAAAATATTTATAAACAATAAGGCAAAAGTTGCAGTAAGCAATATCAACCGAACGACATTGCTTTTTTCGTAAAGATAGGCTGGAATTTTTGTGTTCATAATTTATAGCACGTTGCGAAAAGCAGTTGCAAAGGTATGTTATTCTACTCAAAGAAACAACATCTCGTCCCAAGCGTCCAAATTTTCACCCCTACATTCGAAATTTAGTCCCATATTTTGCCAGTTTACCCCAATTGACAAACATACTCCACACTTAATTATCTGTAAATGTTTTAAATACTTACTTTGCATTCGAAATTATTTATAAAATAATATGAATTACACTCAACGTTATCAAGAACTCAACAGTCAATTTCAATTAGGAGTTGATACACATCTAGATACATCAAATATCGACATCCACTTCTTTAAGTTTAAGAGTCAATCCGGATCAAGAAGCAATGAAAATATTTGGGTAAATCCTACCGATATGGTCATTGGTGAGAATATCGAATTTAGTTATCCGGTGTTTATCCCGAGTGGGAAACAGCAAACCGGCGAAGCTATTTTACTTCTACATGGACTTAACGAACGGAACTGGAGCAAATACCTGACATGGGCAGAATATCTGTGCAGCGAAACAGGGAAAGCAGTCATCCTCTTCCCAATAGCATTTCATGTAAACCGTTCTCCTCAGAGTTGGTCGAATCCACGTAGTTTGAGAGATATATTAGATTTCCGCCGCAAAAAGAATGGTGAAGATCGCTGTTTAAGCTTTGCCAATGTAACCTTCAGCGAACGGGTTTGTGAAGAACCTTACCGTTTTTACCGCTCCGGTCGCCAAACAGTAAATGACCTGACGCAACTTTTTGGAGATATAAAACAAGGTTTGCATCCTGCGTTTAAAGCAAATACGAATATTGATATTTTCGCTTATTCCATTGGCGCTTTTTTGGCAGAGATAATACTGTTTTCAAACCCAAAGAATTTATTCTCGTCGTCCAAATTATTTTTATTTTGTGGAGGTGGCGTTTTCAGCTCTATGTTCGGACAGTCACGCAGCATCATGGACACATCGGCTTACAAAAGTCTGTTTCAATACTATCTGCATGAATTCACCGAAAAAGTGAAGCTGGGATCTATGCGCGATAAAATATTCGAGTCATTTTGCAGTATGATTTCCTCGGAACGCTACAAGAGCGAAAGAGAACAGTTTTTCAGAAGATTAGAAACCAGGCTAGAAGGAATATCATTGGTAAAAGACAAAGTAATGCCGTATTTAGGCATCGAAGAAGCGTTGGGTAAAAATATTGCCGACAGTAGAATTACTAAAATGGATTTTGCTTTTGATTACAATCATGAGAATCCATTTCCAATCTGCGCACATACAAACTCAACGGAAGTAGATAATTCGTTTAATGCCGTTTTTGAAAAAGTGGTAGCATTCTTCAAATAGTTCGTGTTAGTTTTGCAACGAAAATGTCGGAACCTTCGGATTTCGGCATTTTTTTTGCGATGAGAGGTCGTTCATCCTTAGTTTGAATTATATTTGCATCCAAATACTCAAAGCAAAATGGATATATTTCTGATAATTGTTGCCGGCATATTGCTAATCGTTGGTTTTCTGGGCTGCATAATACCGGTGCTACCGGGCACTCCACTTAGTTATTTGGGCATCCTACTACTTCATATCACTTCCAAAGTCGAATTTTCAATGCCGTTTTTAATCCTTTGGGCATTCATTGTGATTGCCGTTCAGGTTCTGGACTATCTTATTCCGATTTGGGGAACAAAGAAGTTTGGCGGAAGTAAATGGGGCGTATGGGGAAGTATGATTGGCATGACAATTGGCTTGTTCTTTGGACCAATCGGAATCATTCTCGGCCCATTCGTTGGCGCATTGGTAGGTGAATTACTTGCAGGTAAAACGAGCAAAGAGGCAATCATTGCGGGTTTCGGATCATTTGTAGGATTTCTCTTCGGAACAATTATAAATCTGGTGGTTGCCGGATTTCTAATTTTCTATTCTGTGCAAGCGCTGGTCAGTTAACAGTGAGCAGTTATCAGTAAAAACAATCGCCCCGAAAAGTCAAGCTTTTCGGGGCGATTGTTTTTAGTCCATTATTTTTAGCTCAGTTTTTCAATAACCTCTTCCAATGAAACCAAACTCTGTTCACCGGATTTCATGTTTTTGAGCATTACTTTTCCTTCGTTCATTTCCGTTTCACCCACAATGGCCACAAACGGTATGCGCTTATTATCAGCATAGGTCATTTGCTTTTTCATTTTAGCCGGTTCGGGATACACTTCGGCATTGATTCCTTTGGCGCGCAAAGCACTTAACCACGGAAGACAATACAGTAATTCATTTTCACCAAAGCTCACAAACAATACCTGCGTTTGCTCCAGTGAAGTTTCAGGATACAATTTCAATTGATTGAGCACGTCGTAGATCCGATCGGCACCAAACGAAATACCCACACCCGAAACACCATCCAATCCAAAAACTCCTGTCAGGTTATCGTAACGACCACCGCCGGTAATGCTACCAATCTCCACATCCAATGCTTTTACTTCAAAAATAGCTCCGGTGTAATAATTTAGTCCGCGTGCCAGAGTCAAATCCAACTCTATCTGCGTTTGCACTTTCATGGCTTCGCAAAGACCAAAAATCGTTTCGAGTTCCGAAACGCCTTTTAACCCAACTTCCGAATCGGCCAGCACCGTTTTCAATTGATTCAGCTTTTCGGTATTCGTTCCACTTAGCTTCAAAATTGGTTGAAGTTTGGCAATAGCCTCAGCAGAAATACCTTTCGAAGCAATTTCTTCGTTTACTTTTTCGAGCCCGATCTTATCCATTTTATCAATGGCAACGGTTATATCGGTAATTTTTTCAGCTTCGCCAATAATTTCAGCTATTCCCGAAAGAATTTTGCGGTTATTTATTTTCAGGCAAACATTTATTTTCAACCTACGATACACATCATCCACTATCTGTATCAATTCCAACTCATTGAGCAATGAATCACTTCCCACTACATCCACATCGCATTGGTAAAACTCACGATAGCGTCCTTTTTGAGGACGGTCGGCACGCCAAACCGGCTGAATCTGATAACGTTTGAACGGAAATGAAATCTCATTTTGATGTTGCACCACAAAACGTGCGAAAGGAACCGTTAAGTCATAACGCAATCCTTTTTCCGAAATCTTATTGGTTAACTTTACGCTATTGCGTCCAAGCAATTCTTCATCATTCAAACCGTTCAGATAATCGCCCGAATTCAGAATTTTAAAAAGTAACTTATCACCTTCTTCGCCATACTTTCCCATCAAGGTTGACAGGTTTTCCATAGCAGGCGTTTCTATTTGTTGAAATCCGTAAAGACGAAAAACATCTTTTATGGTATTGAATATGTAATTTCTATTCGCCATTTCTTGTGGCGTAAAATCGCGTGTTCCTTTAGGAATGGAAGGTTTTTGCATGTTTCGTTTATTTTACCACTAAGGCACTAAATGCACAAAGTTACACTAAGTATATTTATTTTACTATCTCTTTTAAAATCAGTTCCGTTGCACCGGTATTTTGCTTCACGTATTCTCCCGCTTTGGTTCCCGCAGCGTTATCTTTCAAAAGCGCATCTATTTGAGCTTCAAAAACAACATAATTGGATATTGAGAAAGCACCACCTATCGCTATCAGTTCACGCGCTTCACGGAACTTTTGATAGTTGGGTCCAAAGACAACCGGAATGCCATAAACCGCAGCCTCCAGTGTATTGTGAATTCCAACACCAAATCCACCTCCGATATACGCCACATTGGCATAACGATAGATAGACGAAAGAATTCCGATAACATCCACTACCAGGCAATTGGTCGATTTGAGGTTATCTACATTCGCATCAGAATAGCGAACAAAGCTACCACTGAGCAGTTTGGATATTTCGGTAATATGTGCAGCGTGAATTTCGTGTGGTACGAGAATCAATTTAATACCGGGATGAAGTTTAAGATAACGAACCAGCAATTCTTCATCTTTAGCCCAGGTACTACCCGCAACAATAACCTTTTCCCCACCCTTTACAAACTCCTCTATCAATGGAAGTTGCTTTGCTTGTGTATATAAATCGTAAACCCTGTCAAAGCGAGTATCGCCTGCCACCGAAACATTGCCGATATCATGCCGTTGCAATAGCTCCTGAGACACTTTATCCTGAACAAAAATATGCTTGAAGGTTTTCAACAAACTTTTATACCATTTACCATAGCTCTTAAAAAACACCTGCTCAGGACGAAAAATAGCAGAAATGCTAAATACCGGTACATTTGCAGCTTGTAACTCCAACAAATAATTTGGCCAGAATTCGTATTTAATAAAAATGGCTTTTGACGGTTTTACTAGATTCACAAAATCCCGGGCATTTCCAGGGGTGTCTAAAGGCAAATACGAAACAATGTCTGCACCAGTATAATTTTTTCGCACCTCATAGCCTGATGGTGAAAAGAAAGTCAGCAAGACTTTGGCCGTTGGATTTTCTTTTTTCAATTGTTCAATAACCGGACGTCCCTGCTCAAACTCACCCAAAGATGCAGCATGAAACCATACATATTGAGCATTCGGTTCCACTTTCTCTTTCAAAATCTCGAAAGCCTGCTGTTGTCCTTTGTTCAGCAACCGCGCTTTTTCGTTGAAAAGTGAAGCTATCGAAACTAAAACTCTAAAAAGGTAAATGCCTATTGAATAGATTATTTTCATAGTATCAAGAATAAAAACAAGAAAAAAAGAAGAGGCATTTCAAAACTAAATTTGAAACGCCTCTTTAAGTTTTGAAAGTCAGAATTATTTTCTGATACCCAACTCTTTAATAATTGCACGGTAGCGATTGATTTCGGTATTCTTCAAATAATTAAGAAGACGACGACGTTTTCCTACCAAGATAACAAGAGCGCGTTCTGTACTATAATCTTTTTTGTTTATCTTCAAGTGTGAAGTCAAATGATTAATACGGAATGAGAACAAAGCGATTTGGCCTTCTGCAGAACCAGTATCAGTTGTTGATTTTCCGTGTTTCGCAAAGATTTCTTGTTTAATTTCAGGCGTTAAATACATAATATTTATCAAATAAATGTTTAAAAATACAAACTTAGCAATGCACACATCGCAAAACTACACGTTTGATTTTGAGCTCGCAAAGATAGATATTTAATTTTGAATAACAAAACCGTTAGTTCCTTTTTCTCGAAAAAACATCCCGCAATGAGCCATCTGCCCATTTTATTGATTTTTTTTCAATATAAAGTTGAAAAAGAATAGTTACACTTACTCCTATAAACGACCCGGCCAACAAGTCTACCACAAAATGCTGAGACAAATACACCCTCGAAAAACCGACCAACACTGCCAATATAAAGTACAGAAACTGAAGCGCTTTATTTTTTGTAAAGTAAGTGAGCACCAGGAAGAATGCGAAAGCAGAAGTGGTGTGACCGGATGGAAAACTGTTATGAACGTACAACTTTACACCTTCAATTTTGTGCAAATGTACATTCGGATAATTATCGGCAAAATACTTAAATGGTCTCGGCTCATTCCAAATTCGCTTGACACTTTGAGCAATTAAGCCCGTACTAAGCTGAGTAATCAACAAAGTCAAAGCGATTCGGTAGCGATAAAAAAGTAAAACACCTATCACATAAAAAGGAATATTGCCGCCTACCTCAGTATAATATTTAAAAAATATATCACCGTTCGCGGTATAAAATGAAGTCATACGGAGATGCAAAGCTCCTTTATCATTGAATAGTATAAGCAAACTAACAGCCAGCGCAAAAATGATGTACGGGATGTAAAATCCGGAATATTTTCTGAAATGCGTCATATATTTAGTTGCGAGTTAACGAATAAACTATGTATTAGATTTTAGTACTTCTTAATATTTGTCTTTTCCCCGGAGGTCCAGGCAAACGCTCTACCTGAAATCCGGCAGATTGCATTGCACGACGAACAACGCCTTTGGCACAATAAGTTGTAAGAACTGCACCGGTATTGCATTGAATAAATATTTTCTCAAAAAGCTCCACCGACCACATTTCAGGTTGTTTCTCGGGCGAAAAGGCATCGAAATAAACAACATCAAACATTTCATTGAAGTTAAACTGAGTAAAGTCTGCTTCAATTTTTGTGAGCCAAAAATTCGAACCTATTTGAACCTCCTCTCCCCAAATAGAAGTATGTAGCAGCTCAAAACTCTCACGGCTTACGGTCGGAAATGCTTCGGGATAATTTAGTTGCAACGCTTTTCCAACTTCGACAGGATATTTTTCGAGCGAAGTGTAGTGAATCTTCTTATCGCTCCGCTCCGCCTCTATCATAGTCAGAAATGCATTCAAACCTGTTCCGAATCCTATTTCCAACACACGAATTTCCGTCTTGGCACATTGTTTCAACGCTGCTTCGATAAAAATATGCTTCGACTCTTGCACTGCTCCATGTGTAGAATGGTAACATTCGTCGATAGCAGGCACAAAAAGTGTGTGCGAACCATCCTCTGTAATTATCAAGTCGTAATCAGCTTTCGTTGAGCTCTGTTCCATATTTCACAATACCTAATTATTGTTTGGCAAAAGTACGGAAAAGCTATATATAAAACAACCGCTGCTCGGAACGAACAACGGTTGTTTATATATTATTGACACAAAGACAGACTAAAACATTAATAATTAGTCTTTTCTACTTCGAAATAAGCTTGTGGATGTGCACAAGCCGGACATGCTTTTGGAGCATCTTTGCCTACGTGAACGTGACCACACTCACGACATTGCCATGTTGTTTCTTCTTCGCGAGAAAAAACAGTACCTGCTTCAACTCGTGCTTGCAATATGCGGTAGCGTTTTTCGTGTTGTGCTTCAACGGCAGCAATTTTACGCCAGGTTGCTGCAATATTTGGGAAACCTTCGGCTTCAGCAACATCAGCAAAGTGAGGATACAGATCAGTCCATTCTTCATTTTCACCGTTAGCGGCTTCTTTCAAATTCTCGGCAGTAGTAGAAATAATGCCTGCTGGATAAGAAGCGGTAATTTCAACCATTCCACCTTCTAAATAGCCAAAAAACTTTTTAGCATGTTGTTTTTCTTGATCAGCGGTTTCCAAAAAGATGGCGGCAATCTGTTCAAAACCTTCTGTTTTTGCTACTTTAGCGAAATAAGTGTAACGCATACGAGCCTGACTTTCGCCGGCAAACGACTTCAGTAAATTCTTTTCGGTTTCTGTTCCTTTAATGCTTTTCATTGTTGTGGGGATTAAATGATTACTGTAATTTATTTTTTGCTTATTTTAGTGTTTTGCGGTTATTTTCGCCATACTAATGGGGATATTGAACAAGGACGTATTAGAATTTCAAAGTTACTTATTTTTGATTAACAGACAAATAAAACATTGGATTATTTCTATTTACTTTGAAAATTGATTCATCCTTTAAAATCCGTATCTTTGTGCCCGAAAATAAAAATGAATTTATGGCAAGTTACATGCAAGTAGAGAATCTGACCAAATCGTTTGGCGACCATCTGCTTTTTGAAAATATATCTTTCGGCATCGCCGACAATCAACGAGTGGCTTTGATAGCCAAAAATGGAGCTGGAAAAACAACTTTGCTCAATATCATTGCCGGAAAAGAGGATTATAAAAACGGCAACATCACTTTTCGCCGCGATTTACGTGTTGGGTACTTGGATCAAGACCCCGACTTTCCAAAAGAACTGTCGGTACTCGATGCTTGCCTGCAAACTGACAATGAAGCGGTACGCACCATTGCGGCTTACGAACACTGCATGCTGTCGGAAAACCACGAGGGGCTGGATGAGATCCTGTCGCAAATGGATTTACACAAGGCGTGGGACTACGAAACACGCATCAAACAAATTTTAGGCAAACTGAAAATTACCAATTTCGAACAAAAAATTGGCAAGTTATCGGGTGGCCAACTAAAACGGGTGGCACTGGCCAATGTATTGATTGCAGAACCGGATTTATTGATTCTGGATGAGCCAACCAATCACCTTGACCTCGAAATGATTGAATGGCTGGAGGATTTTCTGAAACGTTCCAGCATGGCTTTGCTCATGGTGACGCACGACAGGTACTTCCTCGACCGTGTTTGTACCAACATCTACGAAATTGACCATCAGGCTTTGTACCAATACAACGGCAACTACAGCTATTATCTGGAAAAACGTCAGGAGCGGTTAGAATCGTTTAATGCAGAGAGTGAACGTGCTGTAAATTTATATCGCAAGGAGCTGGAATGGATGCGCCGTCAACCGCAAGCAAGAGCCACTAAAGCAAAATCGCGCCAGGATAGTTTCTACGAAATTGAAGAACGAGCTAAACTACGCCGAAACAACGACAAAGTGCAGCTGGACGTGAAAGCGAGCTACCTTGGCTCTAAAATATTTGAAGCAAAATACATTACCAAAGCTTATGGCGACCTGAAGATCCTCGACAATTTTTATTACAACTTTGCCCGCTACGAAAAGATGGGTATAGTGGGGAAAAACGGAACCGGAAAATCGACCTTTCTGAAAATGCTGTTAGGTGAAGTAAAACCCGACAGTGGAAGCTTTGATGTGGGCGAAACGGTTGTTTTTGGTTATTACAGTCAGGACGGATTGGCTTTCGACGAACAAATGAAGGTCATTGATGTGGTGCAAGACATTGCAGAAGAAGTTGATTTGGGTAACGGCAAGAAAATGTCGGCTTCGCAATTCCTGTTACACTTCCTGTTCACCCCCGAAACACAATACAATTACGTATACAAACTAAGTGGTGGTGAGAAACGTCGTTTGCACCTTTGTACCGTTTTAATGCGCAACCCTAACTTTTTGGTACTCGATGAGCCTACCAACGACTTGGACATTGTAACTCTGAATATTCTTGAAGAGTATTTGCAATCGTTCAAAGGTTGTGTAATCGTGGTGAGTCACGACCGTTACTTTATGGATAAAGTGGTAGATCACTTGATGGTATTCAAAGGCAATGCGGAACTTAAAGATTTCCCCGGCAACTACACCGACTTCCGTGAGTGGAACGAGTTGATAGAAGAACAAGAGCGCGAAGAAAAGAAGGCGGCAAAAGCAGAATTGCAAAATGCGAAGGTAGAGGCAGCCAAACCTGAACCGGTTGCAAAAGAGAAAACAAAAAAACTTAGTTTCAAGGAAAAACAGGAATTCGAAGCTTTGGAAAAAAAAATACCTGCCCTGGAAGCCGAAAAAGCAGATATTGAAAATCAACTGGCTTCGGGAACTTTATCGAGCGACGAAATCATCAAAGCTTCACAGCGTTTTGGTGAACTGGGCGATAGTATCGACGAGAAAACCATGCGTTGGTTGGAATTGAGCGAAATGTAAATCTTCGAGTCTTACCATTTTAGTAACGGCTTCACTTCATCTGCACTTTCAATGGCAATGAGTGAAGCCGTTGTTGCTTTTTTTCGAATTATCTTTTGTTGAAAAGAATAAATCATTTATCTTTAAGCCATTTTAAAAAATTACGATAACAAAATTTAAAAATTCAAAGAATCCATTTAAATTCTGATACTATGTCAACCTACTTCAACGACAAACAACAGCAACCTACCGACGATATGTTGGCAGGTGCTTTGGGCGAAACGAAGGTTTTGCTGGATGAACTGATACACTTTATTGAAACTGAATTTGGCGAATGCCGACCAGAGTGGAAATACTACGGAAATAAGTACGGTTGGTCGTTGAAGTTATTTAACAAAAAACGCAACGTACTTTTTGTTGGGTCGGAAGAGGGATATTTCAATGTAGCATTTGCCTTTGGAGAAAAACCCTACGAGGCAATTCTAGAAAGTAAGCTTCCCTCATTTATCAAAGACGAACTTCGCAATGCCCCTGTATATGTAGAAGGACGCCCATTACGCATGGAAATAAAGAGCCCATTGCACATGGAAGATCTCAAAAAATTGGTGGTTTTTAAATTGCACCGTTAAATTACAGCTTGCCATTAAATCTAATAACAAAGAAATACGACATTATCAACTACAGCATCTGCGGGAATAATTTGGTGAACTTTTTTAGTTGTAGCAAAACTGTGGGAACACTTCCGGTGCACCCAAAACGTCCCCGCAGTTTTGCTACATGACTTCCGATGTACCTGAGATATTTCTAAGCATTTTATAACCCTTATTATTTCATACCATAAACATGGTATATAAAAATACCGTAACTTTGCGATTGTGAACATGTGAGTTCTACTATATCTTTGCATCATAAAAAACAAACAAACCCATAAAAATTTATTGTCATGGCAAAAATTGCAAAAAGCCTAACAGAATTGATAGGCAACACTCCGTTAGTACAACTTTCCAACTACAGTGCAAAAAAAGGATTAGAAGCAACTGTAATCGCAAAACTAGAATCGTTCAACCCAGCAGGTTGTGTTAAAGAACGTATTGCTTTGGCAATGATTGAAGATGCTGAAGCAGCAGGTATATTGAAGCCGGGTGCTGAAATCATAGAACCTACAAGTGGTAACACCGGTATCGGACTTGCTATGGTAGCTGCCATAAAAGGATATAAACTGACACTTACCATGCCCGAAACCATGAGCGTAGAACGTCGCAACTTACTTAAAGCATTTGGTGCTAATCTGGTATTGACTCCTGGCGCCACAGGTATGAAAGGTGCAATTGCTAAAGCGGTGGAACTTAACGAGGCGAATCCAAATTCATTTCTTCCTCAACAATTCGAAAATGCATCGAACCCTAAAATTCATAAAGCAACTACCGGTCCGGAAATTTGGAATGATACAGATGGTAAAGTTGACATCTTTGTTGCAGGTGTGGGTACCGGCGGAACAGTTAGTGGTGTTGGTGCCTATTTGAAAGAAAAGAATCCAAACGTAAAAATTGTGGCTGTAGAACCTGCCGATTCTCCCGTACTTTCGGGCGGAGCACCGGGACCTCACAAAATTCAAGGTATTGGCGCCGGATTTATTCCTAAGAATTATGATGCAAGTGTAGTTGATGAAGTACTTCAGGTAAGCAATGATAATGCTATTCTTACTGCCCGCCAATTGGCTCAGGAAGAAGGATTATTAGTCGGGATTTCTTCTGGTGCTGCTGCTTATGCTGCTACCATCCTGGCTCAACGCCCCGAAAATAAAGGAAAAGTAATTGTTACTTTATTACCAGATACAGGCGAACGTTATTTATCAACATTGCTTTATGCATTTGAAGAATATCCGTTATAATTAGAACAGTAGTAAGAGGCAAGAGGTAAGAAAGCAAGTAATTTGTTTTTATCTTTTGCCTCAATAAAAAACAAAACAAAATATTTATATGGCATGAAATCAAGGTACACTTCGAACGCCGATGCTTACGCCTTCCTTTCTTACCTCATACTCCTAAAGAATTATGTCAGAAAATTTGAAATTTGAAACATTACAGGTACACGCAGGACAGGTAGTTGACGGAACAACCAAAGCGCGCGCTGTGCCCATTTACCAAACCAGTTCTTATGTTTTCGACGATGCAGCAGATGGCGCTGATCTTTTCGCACTTCGCAAATTCGGGAATATCTATACACGTTTGATGAACCCAACGACTGACGTTTTCGAAAAACGTATTGCTGCTCTTGAGGGCGGTGTATCGGCTTTGGCAACATCTTCGGGACAATCGGCACAATTTATTGCGCTAAACAATATTTTGGAAGCGGGCGATAACTTCGTTTCTACTTCGCATCTTTACGGTGGAACATACAACCAGTTCAAGAATCAATTTAAACGTTTAGGTGTTAATGTTCGCTTCACCACAAATGACGAAGCTGCAACCTTCGAAAGTTTAATTGACGAAAAAACAAAAGCTCTCTATCTGGAAACTATAGGGAATCCGGATTTAAATATCCCCGATTTCGAAGCCATTGCAGCTGTTGCCGACAAACACGGCATTCCACTTATTGTGGACAATACGTTCGGAGCAGGTGGAGCTATTTTCCGTCCATTGGAGCATGGTGCAACCATCGTAGTTGAATCGGCCACTAAATGGATTGGCGGGCATGGAACTTCATTAGGAGGTGTTATTGTGGACAGTGGCAAGTTCAATTGGGGCAATGGAAAATTCCCTGCGTTCACCGAACCATCTGACAGTTATCATGGATTAGTATTCTGGGATGTATTTGGAACTGATGGTCCTTTTGGAAACATTGCTTTCAATATTCGCGCTCGTGTAGAAGGTCTTCGCGACTGGGGAAACACCATTAGTCCCTTCAACTCTTTCTTGCTGTTACAAGGCTTGGAAACATTATCGTTGCGCGTTGAACGTCATGTTCAGAATGCATTCGAACTGGCTACCTGGTTGGAAAACCATCCGGCTGTTGAATACGTCAACTATCCGGGATTGAAAAGTAGTCCTTATCACGCTTTAGCAAAAAAATACCTAACAAGAGGTTTCGGAGGTGTACTTTCCTTCAAACTGAAAGGTGCAGCCGAGAATGCAGACACTCTTATCAACAACCTGAAATTAATTAGTCATTTGGCCAATGTGGGTGATGCAAAATCGTTGATTATTCATCCGGCGGCTACTACTCACGAACAACTTTCACCCGAAGATAAAATTTCGGCCGGAGTATTCCCGGGATTGCTTCGTATCTCTGTAGGTATCGAAAACATTATCGATATTAAAGCTGATATTGAACAGGCTTTGGCAAAATTGTAATTGAGAACAAAGAGCAAAGATTAAAGATTAAAGAAATAGGGCTGATTCCGGATGGAATCAGCCCTATTTTTCACAAATAAGTTATTGTATAGTTTCAATATCAATAATCACACATTACACAACCCGAATTTCGCTTAGGTCTGTAAATAATCATTATCTCGTTCGTTCCTACAGAACTTCGTCCTATTCCGCCAATATTATAATCGTAGCTATAACTCAAGTGCAGTGTGTTACTTAAGTCAACCCCCACCAACGCTCCTATTTCTTTTCGCGTTCTGTAAAAGGCTCCTAACTGAAATCTATTTGTTTCCTTTGAAGCATTAAAGTAGCTCATCACGTTTACTTCCATTTGATACAAATTACCATATTGCACACCCAAAACACCGGCACCCATATTGATGAAATTCTTTGTGTTCTGACGATAAGTTCCATAAATCAGGTTCGTGCTCGAAAATTGATTGTTTACATTGTTGAACAACGAAAGTAGATTCTGACTTGCAGCGCCAAATCGCCATCTCTCGGAAGCCAACTCCACACCAAGATCCGAATTGAAATTACTTTCATTTATCAATTTACTAAAGGCTGTGGGGTCGTAAGCTGTTGGAAGAACCATTTTGGTTACGTCGTAGCTTAGACTCTGAAAACTAGCAGCAATTCCCATATGTAATCTCCAATCTTTGTTCAGCCACATAGCATAAGCGTAAGTAAGATCGATATCAGTTGCCGAAGTATATCCTGCTTTATCTTGCGTAACTTTCACCCCAACCTGCGACTTATATTTTTTGACATATGTAGTAGCTGTTGCAAAAAAGGTCGTTGGTGCTCCCGGAAAGTTCAGCCACTGCTTGCGACCCGACATCGAAAACTCAGCCATACAGTTATCGGTCACCGAAGCGGGACTCAGATAATAAGTACTCTCGCTCCAATTATTGATTCTTATATTTGATTGTGCAAACAAACCGAGGCTCGTAAGAATAAATGCTATAATGGTTAAGTTCTTTTTCATATTTCCTCAATTATCGAACAACCATTACGTAACCATCCTTAAACTTCGCACCGGTCTCTGTAACATAATCCATCACATAATAATAGGTATCTTTCGACACAAACTGTCCCTTGTATTTTCCATCCCAGCCTTTATCACCTTCATAAACAAGAATCCCGTTTCGGTTATACACTTTCAGGTTCCATCCCGGCATAAATACATCATTAATACCATCTCCATTGGGCGTAAAAGTATTGGCCAATGAATTATTCACCACCCACATTCGTTTGGTAGCCGTTTCGGTACAACCGTATGGATTCGTCACACTTAATTTTATCTCAATAGCTCCATCCTTTACAATATTGTATGCATGTGTTATTGGATTACCATTGCCAAATGTTCCATCTCCAAAATCCCATGAATACTGCGAAGGCGTTGTTTGCTGCGACCACATAGTCAATGGGTTTCCGTCTAATGTCAGTTCATTTCTATCGGTCTGAATGACATAATTAAACATATCGGTAAGCACCGTAAAATTCAAAGTATCCTTGCAACCGTTGGGAGACGTACAGATTACACTGTAGTTTCCTTGTTGTTTAATCACAAGACTATCTTTAGTGCTATAGTTACTCCATAATTTAGTAAAGGTACCACCTATCACTCTTTGAGTAACAGAGTCACCTTCACAGAGCCGAACGGTATTCCCTAAAGACAAACGAGCCAATGGTTCAACCACCACAGTTCTTCTGTAAACAATAGCCGGACACGCAGCACTCGACATGGTCAACATCACATTATACGTTCCTGGGTTAGCATAAGAATGTTGCATCTTTTGATTGTTCGAAGTTGTTCCATCTCCAAAATCCCAATTATAACTATAGAACTGACCGTTGGCATTTGGATCTATAGCCGTAAATTCCCACATAAAACGTCTGCAATCCATCAACACACTTTGCAACTCCGGTTTCACCACGGTCAGATTATAGGTATAATCCGTCTGACAGCCTTTCGCATCCACTACATGAAGATTAACTGATCCACTTTGGCTCGTAGTCATTATTTCATTCAATGCACCGCTGGCAGCGCCTCTCGACCAGGTAAGCAAGTAAGGAGCAAAACCTCCCGTAACGGTTGCCACCGACCGTTTGTAGGCAGTTTGAGAAGCGCAGTCAAATTCATCAGTAAAATTCACATTTATGGTGATGGGTAAGGGTTGGATAATGGTAAATGGTAAGTTTACCATACAGCCATTCGCATCCGATACAGCAACAGTATAGTTGCCGGCAGGAACATTTACCAAATCCTGAGTAGTGGCAGTATTCGACCAAACATAACTGTAAGGCGGTGTACCTCCCGAAGGTGTAATATCTATGCTTCCTACCGTTGGATTGACACAATCATATACCTGAGAAACAATTGATGTTACCACCAGAGGTGCAGCAGGTTGAATGATAGTAAAAGATGAAGTTTTGGCAACACAGATATTCGGATCATTAACGGTAACTACATACAGCCCGGGACTTAAACCTACCAAATGACCGGTATTACCCGGATAAGGGTTTCCGTTCCATGTCCATGAATAAGTAGTAGCTGAACCACCGGTGGCTACCATATCAATTTCACCATTGGCATCTCCAAAACACTTTATATCTTTCTTGAAATTTGTAGTAAGCGTTACATCGGTTGGTTCGGTGATTGTAACGGGTTTTGTTGCATGGCAACCAATAGCATCAGTTACTGTCAAAGTATATATTCCAGGTTTAAGAGTCGTCAAATTTGCAGAAGAAGATGTATAGCCACCAGGTCCTTCCCATAAAACTTTGTATGGAAAACCGGCAGCAAATGGTGTACCTCCTGTAATCGTAGTATTTATGGTTCCATTATTTGCACCATAGCATGTCACATTTGTAGGTATTGCTACAATATTAATCGCAGGACGAACCGTCACTACTACATCAAAAGATTTACCAAGACAAGTGCCGACCGCAGGATTAACCGTATATGTAACTGTAGCGTCAACATTACTTATATTTGATAGTGTTTGACTTATCGAACTTGACGGCGTTCCATTTTTTGTTGCTTCGGGAACTGCTCCAACAGGCACTACTATTGGATTACCCCATGTATAAGTAGTTCCTGTCGGCACAACATCAGGCAACGTATTAGTTGGTATAACGTTAAATGGGTCACCACTACAAATGGGGATTGGAGTTATATTTGCAATTTTCGGATTGTCATTAACCGTAATTTCAGCTACATTTGAATATATACTCTTGCATGTACCTAATGTAAATGATATTTTACAGAAATAATAAATTGGCGCACCAACTGTACTCGGTGGTGTATATGTACTCGAAATCTGAGCAGGCACTATAGTTCCACTCGATATAAGAGAATTTGGGCTACTATACCATTCATACGAAACACTACCCGCCCCTCCGGTTGTTGTCGCATCCAACGGCATTATTGGATCCGATTTACAATATATAGCACTAGCCAATGGTTTAACAAGTGTTGGAGCAGGAACAACTTCAACTTCTGCGTAATTACTAGTCGCATTACAACCACCGGGTTGTGTAACTACACAATAATAATACAGTTTTCCTGGGCTGCTGGTGAGAGGAACGTAAGTATGTCCGGTTGCTTTATCGATTAGATCACCACCCGAATTATTTGTAACAGTGTTGCTATACCACTGATAGTTATAAGATGATCCTATTCCCCCACTGGCAGTTACACTCAAAGCTGTCGGAGTTTCGTATTGGCAAACCGGAGGTGAAGATACTGGATCAGTTACTGTAGGATCAGGAACTACTTTTACCTCGGCTATACCACTTGTAATAGGTGTACATCCACTTCCCGCAAAACTAATTACAACATAATAATAGTGCGAACCAATACTTAAGTTAGATGGAGGAGTATAAGTAGCAGAATGGCCATTTGCTGCCACAGGAGTACCTGTATACGTTGGAGTTGCACTAACATACCAATCATAGGTAACATTTCCTGCCCCACCGGTATGAGTCATTGTTAAAGCGTTCAAAATGGAACCTCCAACACAAACAGTAGTAATATCTTCTACATCTTTATCGGGAGTTGGCATTTGAGCAACAGTTACTTTAGCAGTTTTAGAAGTGATGGTTGTACATACTCCCGGTATATTTAATACGCAATAATAATAAACTTTACCAATACTAGAACTAGATGGTTTATAAGTATCTGTATCAGCACCAAAGCCACTCAAAGCTGTACCACCTGCTGTACTGTTAATTGTATTTGAGAACCATTGATAAGAATTTGGGGTAGCCCCAGTATAGACAACAGTTAAAGATTTTGGAGTCCCATTCAGACAGACATCATCGTCCTTTGGTTGACTATCCAAAACCGGTTGAGGGGTCACATTTATCGTGTAATTTACAGTAGTTCCCGCACAGCTACCCATCCATGGCGTTACACTATATGTTACGGCTCCCGGCAGCGGATTAGTTGTTGTGATAATTTGGGTTGGAAGATTACCTGTACCGGAAGGTGTAAAGCCGGTAATTTCGGGTGTAGCCACAGCTGACCATGTGAACGTGGCCGTTGGTATATCGGCAGTAAATGTCACTGGACTTGTAGGATAGCCCGAACAAACATTTTGTGACAAAACAGGAGTGGTTAGTACCGGGACTACATTCACCTTAAACGTTTTTATAGCCTGCGCAGAAACACCACAACCATTGGCAACCGTCAATTTTACGGTATACGTTCCGGGCGTAGAATAATTTACCAAGCCGGGTATAGCTGCCGTTGAGGTAGCAGGTATACCACCGGGAAACTCCCATTGATAAGTCAGCACATCAGTTGTAGGTGCACAGTTATTAACAATAGCTGAGGGAGTTACAGCAGCAGGACTACATTGGTCAGTAATATCATTTATGGTTACTGTTGGTGGTGATTTTACAATTACATCTTGCATCGCACTAAGCACCTGCCCGCAAGTGTTCGTCATTGCCAGGGTAATATGATACGTTCCCGGACTATTGAAATCAAAAGTGGCAGCCGGTGTCGTGTCATTAATTACTTTATAACCGGATGAAGCCCCGCAATATCCTGCTGTATAAGCAACAGACCATTGGTAGCGCGGAATCGTACATTTATTGGTCAAATCAGTGGTACTGGTTGCAGTCACTCTCATCGGATTACAACCCTGGTTTTGTGGCAATGAAAAAGTAGGAACTAAAGGAGCTTCAACGCAAACAGAGTTATCTACGCTGTAAGTACTGCAACTATTACCTATCGTATACGTGATGGTATACGTTCCCGGCAAGGAAAACTGAGGGCATATTTCGTCTGAGCCGGGCGTCCAAAGTGCAGGATTGGACGAACCATTACTATTCCCCAATACTCCACTTGATAATGTAACACCCACGGATGGGGAAATTTTCCAATATGATTTTGGATCTTCACAACCAGCTGCTGTTACCACTATACCACCTTTGGATGTATTTCTAATACATACGGGCGAATTGGTACAGGTAATCGGTTTAGACAATTTGCACTCAGCCGTTAATGGTGTAGAAATATACAATGGAACAACATGCGACTCGGAGCTTCCACTAACGTTCTGTGCCTCAATTTTGGCATAAAATGAATTAATGATATTGTAACTTGTAATACCACAGGATGACATTTTGAAAGAATGAACAATGGATGACGGCGGCGGATGATTCAGAATAGTATCAGGAGAACCATCATTAAAAGAAACGGTATACGTTGTACCCAGCGGATTATTGCGGGTTCCTGAAATAGGGAATGTCACCGGTCCTGGTTTACAAGGGTCAATTTTATCGGGATCACCTAATATTACCGTTGGTTTGAGTCCAACAAAAACAACAAATGGCTGAACAGTGGTACAACCGTTAGGCCCTTCAATCGTATAGAGTGCATTCCACGTCCCTATCGGGTAAGTATGATTTAGGGTTGTCCATTTCGTTGCCGAAAAGTTAGCACTTCCATCACCCCAGTTGATAGTATATTTTGTATTGGTACCAATGGTGGTAGAACTATTGGTAAACGTAAACACTTGTGGTGCGTTGGTATTTATCTGAAAAGCAGGTATTCCATTAAAAACAGCACCGGAACCCGTCCCATTTAATGTTGGATCGGGAGCTACCAACACAGTAATCGACTTGGTAATTACGGTTTTTTCTAAAGAAACATTGTCCGTAATAGTCAATTTCACATTGAATAATTGTGAGTTTAAACCATTTGTAATCGTAAACTTATGAGTTGGGTCTTGAACAGTGGAAGAATAGGTATCTCCAAAATCCCAAGAATAGGAATATGGAGCTGTAGCCACAGTACTAGTAGTAAATTGAATATGGTTACTTGAACACTGTTTATCTAGAAATGTAAAATTTCCAGAAGGAGGTGCATTTGAAGATAAAAATGCATTATTTACTTTTAATGAACGTTGATCAATATTTTCCAGGTCAAAGGATTCTATTTTGTATAAACTATTTACTGAAGCAAATGTAGTACGCGTTAATATTAAAAATGATAACAGAAAGACGAACTTGAGTATCGTTTTCATAAATTGTATTTATTTAAAGAACTGATAAAAAGTCATATATTCACATGACTTTACATACTAATTATAACATCACTGTAAAGCACGTCATACATATTCCAATAATAAAAACAAAAATACTACATTATTTTTAAACAATAATAAAAAACCAGTCTTTTATTTATAGAATTTCACCACTACCAATGCAAATTCTTGAATTCTGATCATAAATAACACCAAACTGACCGGGTGCAATACCTTGCAGTTTTTGGCTAGACATAATTCGAAAATCATTGCCTACGCGTAGCAACTTACCGGGTGTAAACTCCGGAGTATGACGTATTTTGAAATTTACATCAATTTCATTCATTGAGTCACTCCAAGGGTTATCAGTTATAAAGTGAAAATCGCGCATAGTAAATTCATTTCCATATTGCGTTTCAACTTCGAACCCTTTTGAAACATAAACAATATTTGCTGCAACATCTTTTTTTATAACATACCACGGTCCACCCGAAAGACCAAGTCCTTTTCTTTGACCCACAGTGTGAAACCAGTACCCATTGTGCTTTCCAAGTGTTTTTCCGGTTTCAAATTCTACAATCGGACCGGTTTTATCACCTAGATACCGTCGTATAAAATCATTATAGTTGACTTTCCCTAAAAAACATATTCCCTGACTATCCTGACGCTTAGCACTCGGTAGACCGGCATTTTCGGCAATTGCTCTTACCTCACCTTTCATCAAATTGCCAACTGGAAACATTAATTTTGAAATTTGTAGGGCATCTATTTGTGCCAAAAAGTCAGTTTGATCTTTTAATGGATCCTTTGCTGTTGATAAATAGACTTTTCCATCTATTTCGGTTGTTGAAGCATAATGTCCTGTAGCAGTTTTATCAAAATCCTTTCCTACACGTTGCTCGAAAACACCAAATTTAATCAGTTTATTACACATCACATCGGGATTTGGGGTCAAACCTTGCTTTACCTTATCAATAGTATAAGCCACCACGTTATCCCAATAGTCCTTATGCAAGTCTATAACCTCCAACTTACAATCATACTTCCGCGCTATAAGCGAAGCCATTTCAATATCTTCTTCGGATGTACAATGTAATAACTCGTCATCATCTATTCCAATCTTAATATAGAATAACGTTTGGTCGTATCCTGCTTCCTTCAATAGATGCACAACAACAGAGCTATCCACTCCACCCGACAATAAAGTTGCTATTTTCATTTATCAATATCGTTATTTAACCCAATCAACTTATTATCATTTAATATCTAAGCCACAACTGAACTAAAACTTATCTGTAAAATTCCTTAACGCTACAAAAAAATATCAAATATAATACTCTGCCATGTCTACAATTCCTGCACGCATAGCATATTTCGTAGCCTCATGAACATTGTTTACTTCAATTTTTCTAAATATATTCTTTCTATGCGTCATAATTGTATGTGCACTTACAAATCTTTGATTAGCAATCTCTTTAGTTGTTTTTCCTAAAGCCATTTCTTTTAAAATCTCTTGTTCAGTTACAGTTAGTAAGTGTTTAGGTGACTGATTTTGAATATTTTTTGAGTTATCAAGTAATAAATTACTCACATAATTGCAAATAAAACGATTGCCCTTGAAAGCCTCTTTAAACGCAGATATCAATTCATCTATACTGCAGTCCTTCATCAGCACACTAAATGACTGAGTATTATAAAGCAACGTTCTCAAGAACTCATCGCTCAATTCATCAGAGAAAAGAATCCAATCAACCTTATCAAATCGTTCTTGAAGAATCAGCAATTCATTCACACTCCGAAAATCAAAAAGAGTATAGTCAATAACAACTAACGATTCAGGGCACTTAGCTATTAAATTTAGCAATTCACTTTTATCTGTAGCTTCGCAAAATTCATCAATAGTGAAAGTCTTTTGAAGTATATATTGACAACCTGCTTTTGTTATATCCTGGTTATCAGCAAGAATAATATTTCTCATAATTTTGAAAATTAAAAAACAATAAAATAAATACTTCAGACACAAATTAGTACTCGATAGAAATAAACTAGAGACTAAAGATTGTGCAAAGTTACACCTTTATAATCAAATAGATATAATTGAATTAAAAAAAGACGACCATAAGTCGTCTTTTTTAGTCTTACATTGCAAGATTAATATAAAATTAGTACTCCCAAAGATCTTGTTCAAAATTCATTATTTCTGTTTCAATTCTAGCTTGTTCTTTCTTTATCTTAACAGGATCTACGACATATTCCAATAACATACGATTAAACATGTTACTATCACCTAACAAGTAACTAGAATATAGTTTTTGGTCGAAAAACTCATCATACGTTAAACGCTCAGTCTCATTTCCGTTAGGAATCACAATTTGTTTTGCAAGAGCTGGTCGAAGTTCATCGAAAGAGAACCAACACAAAATTGAGCCACGGAAATACTGCATTGATTCTTTTGACTCAATATTATCCGGATGTAAAGCATATAAAGGAGCAATAGCAATAATTTTTGAATATAATCGTGATGTATGTTTATCGAAAAATATAATCTCTTGAATTAAAAATTTTAATTGATTTTTAACATAACTCATATATTTATCATTTTGAAACGTACGCTGTTTTGTAACGGTATCAACTTGAATCAAATTATTATCCATTTCATTATCAAATGCAAAAGCTTTAGACAAATCTTCACCTTGAAGCACATTATTAAACGATGGTCTTAAATCTCTAGCATCTTTGCTATACACATTAACACCATTACAAATAGCATCTAGCATTAATTTAAATAAACTCTTGTATTCATCATTTGAACGGAGTGGAAAATAAAGTTGGTAGTTTTGTTTTTCTCGCATATCAATAACACGATAAACAATACGCGACCAAACAATATCATCAGCTCTGTGATTTACAACGGCTATAGTATCTGCCAATGCATCCATTTCGGCTGTTTGAATACGAACAGCTCCTTTTGAATCGAAAAAAGGTACTTGATTTACTTGTGCTGTTACCAAATTGGAAACAAAAAACAAGGAAATGATCAAAGAAACAATCAAATATTTTTTCATATCGTTTTCTCTTAATGTGTTCAACTATATCTTGTAATTAAATTTGAATTTGAATCATGCCGAGGCTTCTAACTTTTCCGTCTGGGCCAACAGCTTTTATATTTTTCAGGGTCAAAACCTCACCACCTTCAAGTTTATCAATATCCGACAATTGTCTTCCATTGAAACGCGAACCATTTACATTTACGGAACCAAAAATTGTAAGCATTGTAAACGAAGTGACAGTAAAGTTAGCCTTGACAAGTTCATCCTGTCCATAACTTGCAATAAGCGAAACCGAAGAAGATTTAAGAATCCTTTTTGTTAGTGTTCCATCCTGAATCAAACGGGTAACACCACCTGCATCGGCATATTGTAAGTAAGAAGTTGGATTTGGCAAATACTTAACACGATATGTACCTCCACCCATTGGCAATATTTTACCATCAATCTTAGCCGACACAGATATTCTAATCTCCCCATCTTGAGTAGCTTTGATATTGTATCTACCACCTGCAATTTTTTGGGCAGTACCGCCTGCTACTGCTACAGATACATTCTCTGCTGCAACTCCAGGTACGGAAATGCTCAATATATTATCAATACCGCGATAAACCACATTTAAAGCTTCGTTAGAAAGTGTTGCCGATGGTTCGCCAACGATATAGTCACTATTAAATTTATAAGGTCGTACCATTCCATCATTACCGGTCATCTTAATCACACCTGAGTAGGTAAAAAGACCGGACTTTCCACAATTAACCTCGTACAAACCTTTATCATTAATTCTAGAATTACCAACAAAATACTGAGGTGTTTTGGTAGAGTCCACAGCCGAAAGTACAATTTGAGCACTATACTTTCCACCACGAATAACATAACGTGTATTAGGAACTACAAGCGCCATGATTTTATTTACACGGAAATCAGTCGCATCTGTTTGACTTTTCAAGAACTGAACAATCTCAGCCTCAGAAGCTCTGACGTCACTTTGATATTTCGTCAAGATAGTAACAACTGCCGAAACAGGCATCATTTCAAACATAGCATCTTGCCATGGTTTTCCATCTTTTGAATTACCGGTAGAAAAGATAGAACGATACATAGCTTGTTTAGTAGGATTATCTTTCGACAAGCCCGCTAAAAACTCACGATAAGCTTCAATCTTCTTTTTTAATATTTTTCCGTTTCCTTGAACAATAGCATACTGGCCGGCCATGTCCAAATTATCTTTCGCCTTTATTTGCTTCACATATGCACTATCATTGGCTTCATCTTTATCCGCCAATTTAATAATTGCAACCTTGAAACCTTCAATATAGTTATAAAGCTCTGTCGATTTTTGTTGTACTTCTTTAGCTCTGGTCAACCATTCACGCACTTTCTCCGGATTCTTATTGTATAAATCCTGAAAATCTTCATATATTGCTTTATTTCTAAGTTCCGAAGAGGCGATAGTAGTATGTAAGCTATTGTCCACCATTGAGAACCCATTTAAAATTTCGCTTGATACATTCAGAGCCAACATTGCTGTCAGTACTAAATACATCATACCAATCATTTTTTGTCTGGGCGTTTCTGGACAATTCTTTGCTCCACTCATTGATATTAATTTTTAAAATTAGTTCGTATAAATTAATTCAATGCGTTAAGCATATTTCCGTACACATGATTTAAATCAGCAACTTGTTTTGCAAGTTTTACCGTACCTGTTTTATAACTTTCAGTTCCTTCAGCTGCAACAGCAGTAGCAACCTTCATCTTTTGAACGTCGTTAGCAATAAGATCCAATTCATCCGTAACAGTTCGTACGCGTTGCGTTTGTTGTGTCAAACTTTCAGATTGAGCTTGGATATTTTTCAATTGGATCTCGTAAATCGAATTTATTGAAGAAAGATGTTTATTTATCTCTTCAACTTTTCCTGCGTATTGTTTTGTATTTTTCTCTACAGATTCCATTCCTGAAGTGATGCCCTGATAAGAATTTGTCAAAGAACCGGCTGCAACATTCAAATTTTCTTGTGACTTGATAAATAGACCTGTAACTTGCGAAGCACCATCAATATTTTTCACGAGTTGATCAGTCGCGCCTAAAATACTTGTCAATCCAGCAAATTGTTGAGCTGTTTGCGTCAAGTTCTTAATGCCTTCAGAAAGCTTCTTTACATCATCATCGTTGATTGTTTCGGTATAATTTAATCCTACAGATCTGTTTGGTGATTTTGCAATAGCGGCTGATTCAGTTTTAGTAGTTGCGGCTTCGCCATCAAAGTCGTAAACTTTTTCCCAGTCGTATTCTTTATGAGGTTGGTCGAATACTCCCAAAGCAAACAAAAACGCCTCAACGCACATTCCTGTACCTAGCATAATTCCCGAATATGGCAAGTGCAAAATTTTAAACATTGCACCCAAAATAACTACTGCAGCTCCTAAGCTGTAAGCGGCACCCAGTAATCGTTTAGTTTCGGGTTTACTCCACCAAATATCGAATTTTGATTGATTTTCTGACATAATACTTTCGTTAAATAAATATAGTTAGATAGTTCTTAGATTACTCACCATTATATGAACGCACACAACGGAATCCAATATAAGGACGACTTTCATTTTGATACTCATAGGTTTTAACACCGCATTGCAAGTAATAAGCAATATCTTTCCAAGAGCCACCTTTAATAACTTTGCGCTTCAACACATCATTATCACTGTTTTTTGCATTATATTGGAAGCTTGGGTTCATATCCATTATCAACGTGCTACTAGACACGTTATAGGCGGATGAAGTCCATTCAGCAACATTTCCAGCCATATCAAACAATCCGTAATCATTTGGATAAAACGAGGCTACTTTCATCGTTGTTGCACCGGTATCATCAGTATAGCTACCACGCATTGGCTTAAAATTTGCTAAAAAGCAGCCTCTTCCATCACGTACATAATTTCCTCCCCATGGATATAATCCAAGTCGACGTCCACCACGTGCAGCATATTCCCATTCCGCTTCAGTAGGCAATCTATAATCTTGTCCACCAACTACATGAGCATTATTAAACAATTGTGTTCTCCATTGACAAAAAGCTTGACATTGCTCCCAAGTAACACCAACTACCGGATAATTAGCAAATCCGGGGTGTGAGAAGTACATGCGCATTTTAGGATCATTATATGAGAACTGGAAATCGCGTAACCACATAATGGTATCGGGATAAACATTCACTATTCGGGATGAAATCAAATCACGGCGGGATGTCAATTTACGTTCAATGGTTACATTTTTAATAATACCATTTTCATCAACATATGAAGAGTCAACTCTTACTTTTGCATTAGCTGGATAAGCTCCAGTATTTACATTGAATTTATTACTTGGTAAGGCTGCTTGATCATAATTCAACCACTCATAAGTGTAACGCAACTTGTTAAAATTCATTTGTTTTTTTCCACCCAAAATTTTCACTCCATCGTAGTAAAAAGACTCCAACACTTGTTTCACTTCCTCATCTTTTGACTCCCAAGGGCTTTTGGCATTCCAGTTTAACCTAGCAGACTCAGGGCTTGTATCGTCTGTTTGATTTTTGAATTTCATTCTATACTCATCCTTGCCTGCCATTACGAGCGAACGTAACGCTATAGAATCTCGAACCCAAACAACAAATTGTTTATATTTATCATTTGTAATTTCTGTTTCATCCATCCAAAAGGCATCGACAGTTACATTGATGGATTTATCATTGATTGCTCCAATAGCAGACTGGTCATTGGCTCCCATCATAAACGAACCTCTCTTTATAAAAACCATTCCGTATGGTTGAGCTTCATTAAATGACTCTTTTGCCCCCATACCTACTAACTCACCTGCTGGTTTGTTGCATGCAACAAAAAGGAATGTAAGTAAAATAATTGTCAGACTTTTTTTCATTCTAGTACGATTTGTTATATTGAAATAAAAAAACTACGATCAATAAATTATATTATATTTGTAACTAAACTCAAATAGTTTCTGCTACAATAACCTTATACTTTTAAATTTGCTGGTTCGTTTTCCCGAAACATAAGCAAAGTTATAAACTAAAACAATTTCATGCGATCCTGAGCTTACAGTTATAACTTTTGATGTTAGTAAATCAAAAGAATAACCGACTGACAAACCACCTACCAAATTAATTCCAGCCAAAAAGACTACAGCATCCTGTAATCTGTAGGACATACCGCCCCAATACTTATTATCATATTCTACTCGAGTTGAAAAATCAAATTGCAACGATCTAAAATCAGTTTTCAACAAAGCACTTGGTTTAAGAACATACAATGGATTTGTCAACACATATGAACCACCTCCTGTTAAATACGCTGTTCTCAAGAGATTAAAATTTGATTTATCATCTAAATTAATGCTGGGATTATTTAAATGCGTAAATGATAACCCACCATAATATTTTGGTGTTGAATAAAAAACGCCAACACTCATATCCAATCCCATACCAGCCACGCTTGTCTGAGGTATAGATGGATCAGAGGTCATTTTATGATAATCGCCAATATTAATTACGTGATTAGCAACATTTACACTATCACCATGAAATCCAACACTAACAAAACCGATATCAGCGCCCACACTCAATAATCCTCCAAGAATACGTTTTTTGTAGGCATATTGTAATTGCGCAGACCGATTGGTAAATAATCCGACCCTATCGTTTAGAAACCGAAAACCGATTCCATTTTCACTATTTCCTAACTTCAGTGGAGAATTTATACTAAAAACAGTAGTTTGTCCTGCATTTGGGAATCCAACCCATTGAATGCGATGTTGACCAGTAATTTGAATCAAATTATTTTCACCTACCGCTGCAGGATTAAACGAAGAGTTATGAAACATATATTGACTCAACTGCGCATCAAATTGAGAAAAAACAGAGCCTATACAAACGACTGAAAATATTATGCAAAAAAATAGTCTTTTCATAGGTTCATACCAACATTATTTCTCACTCTTGTCGAATTTTCCTATTGTGTTCTGGAAGTATCAGAAACAAAACTTAAAATCTTTAAAAAATGTATGCTTAACACATATTTTTATTGAAGTTTTATAAAATCTCACGTTAATTAACTTAATCCATAACCAAGTTTGAAATAACTTCAATATTCTTCTTCATTGAAGAAAAAATCCTCTTTGCTCGGATAATCAGGCCAAATATCTTCTATACATTCATAAATTTCGCCCTCATCCTCGATTTCTTGCAAATTTTCAATCACTTCTAAAGGTGATCCAGAACGCATAGCGTAATCAATTAATTCATCTTTTGTGGCAGGCCACGGCGCATCCTCAATCTTAGAAGCTAATTCCAAAGTCCAATACATAATTAACGTAATTTTTTAGGTAAGTAAAATTTGTGTAGTTTCTTTCTAATATTCTGCAAAAATAAGAATTTTTTTTTAGAAATACTACTTTTTCCAACATATTTCTTTTCTATTTTCAAATATTGTTAAATGCCTGGATAGTGCGAAAAAATAGTCAGACAATCGATTGATATATATAAAAATATGATTGTCAACCGAGTAATCTAAATTCATATCAAATATCCTACGTTCAGCTCTTCTCGCTACAGTTCTACAAACATGACTCAAAGCGCCTCCTGGCGACCCTCCTGGCAATATAAATTCATTCAACGGAGGTAATTCTGCATCGATACGATCTATTTCAAGTTCAATACTTTCAATATCAGCATCGACTAAAACTGAAGCGCTATGAAAAGCCACTTTAGTGGTGTCAGTAGCCAAATGGGAGCCAATTGTAAATAGAAGGTGTTGTATATTTCGCAAAAAAGAAATATCTTCCACAGGAATAGCATATGTAGTAAGCAGCCCAACGAATGAGTTTAGTTCATCAATAGTTCCATAAGCATCCAATCGGACATCATTTTTTGCTACTCGAGTTCCTCCAATCAGTCCTGTTTGTCCTTTGTCGCCGGTTTTTGTATATAGTTTCATATAATAAATTTTTAATATTAATTTTCAGAACATCTCATTAAAATTATCAATAACGCATTTTATAATGCATTTTGTTTAAATCTGCATTAAAAAAAACAATTCCCATATAAAACAAATCAATACTTGAGGTCACTTGTGGGTGATCCTTAATAGTTTTCCACGCCTTTTCCATATCGCTCGACCAATAAATATCATCAACAATTACAATTGTACTTTTATGTATTTTAGGTAAACAAAGTTCAAAGTATTGTAACATTGCATTAGAATAATGGTTGGCATCAATAAAAACCATATCAAGTTGGGGCATACGGTCTAACGCACTTGGCAAAGTAGAATCAATATTGCCAACTACTAATTCAATATTTTCAAGTCTCAACTTCCTAAAATTTTCGCTTGCAACAGAAGCTATTTCTGGGCATCCTTCTAGAGTTACACATTTCACATGTGGCGAAACTGAACCGAGATACGCAGTTGTAATACCTAAAGAAGTACCCAACTCCAACACATTTCTTGCTTTGATATAATTTGCAATTCGAAATAACAATTGGCTATGTTTGGTTGGCTTGAGCGAACGGGTTGCAATATCACTCACTCGTAAACTTCTATTAGTACCTGTACCAAAATCAGTTATATTCAAAACACGTTTATCTTTTCTTAAACTTTCACGCAAATTTTCTATTGAATTAAATACATAGAAAGGATGATTTTCCTGCAAAACATACCGGGTAAACTGATACATAAAAGGGGAATGAACTCCATGCCCACCAGTATTTCTAGCTGTGAAAGAATGTTGAACATATTTGTATATTGATTTGAAACGGCTCATAAGTTAATTCGAAAATTTTGAGCAAAATTAAGAATAAAAGTTGATATTACTCGTAAATTGCATTATAGATTCGGAAGAAAATCACTTTTTTTCTCAAAAACCACAAAAGGCTGAATAATAAGTTATCTTAAAACATACACATTACAAACTTAGAACGAACTTTTGACTAATCTGATTGTTCTAGGCTTTAATTCCATTGAATTATTCTTATTATTCAGAAATATCAAAACAATAATGCAAGAAAACAACACTATCTCACCTAGTATTTGGGCAAGTAACAGTAAGCAGAACATCCAAAGTATTCCTTTTGAATCATTTTTAAACGAATTCAAAACAACAATCAAACGGTTATTTCGTGAAGAAAATGACATAAATCAGTTAAGCATTAAACGTGGAATAACTCCCGACATGCTCGGTCAAATTATGAACTGCAACCCACTTTCGTTGAGTATCCCTGTTGAATTCGGCGGACGTGGTGGAACTGTGGCTGAAAACATGCAAATGCTATCAGCTGCCTCTTACGAATCAATGGCTTTATCACTTACACTCGGGATTAACAGTGCACTTTTTATGCAACCAGTTGCGAAATATGGTCAACTAGATGCAAAAAAGGAGGTGTTCGAAAGATTTTTAAATGCTCAGAATATGGGAGGACTCATGATTACCGAACCTGGTTACGGAAGCGATGCGTTAAATATGCAAACTTCGTTTGTAGAAGAAAAAGATCACTATCATCTTCGCGGCACGAAGCACTGGGCAGGACTTACAGGACAAGCCGACTACTGGCTACTCACAGCGCGAAAGCTTGCCGACAATGGTAATCTGCAACGAGACATCGATTTCTTTATCTGCGACAACACGGCTCATAATCAAAAGATTGTAGTAGACGAGTATTTTGAAAATTTGGGTCTTTACCAAATCCCATACGGACGCAACTTATTAGATGTGAAAATTCCTAAAACACAAAAACTTATACCTCACTCTACTGGAGTAAAAATGATGCTTGACCTGCTTCACAGAAGCAGAATGCACTTTCCTGGCATGGGGCTTGGATTTGTTAAAAGAATGCTCGATGAAGCTATTGCACATTGTCAGCAAAGACTTGTAGGCGGAAAATCTCTATTTGCGTACGATCAGGTACAACAACGACTAGCCCGGCTACAAGCTGATTTCACCATTTGTTCAGCATTAAGCATGAAAGGAAGTGAAATGGCCGACATCAAGAACGACTTAACGGCTTTGGGACTTGAAGCCAACATAATCAAAACAGTAACGACCGATTTAATGCAAGAATCTGCACAATCGCTCCTCACATTGGTGGGTGCCATTGGCTATAAGTTGAATCACATTGCAGGACGAGGAACTGTTGACACCCGTCCATTCCAGATTTTTGAGGGATCAAACGATATTTTATATAATCAAATTTCCGAATCACTTATTAAGTTAATGAAAACCGCAAAAGAAACAAATCTCTACCGTTTTCTGTCGCAATTCAATTTAACTGAAATGGCCGCCGAACACTTAAAAAAGTTACTAAGCTTCGATGTAGATACACAAATAGCACAACGTAAATCGGTTGAATTAGGAAAATTGATGAGTCGAATAGTTTCAATGGATTTAGTCATTAAGCTTGGAAACTCTGGATTCCGTTCCGATTTGATAGATGGTGCAATCTCAATGCTTAAACAAGAAATTTCAAATCTTATCAACGATTACTCATTCGTCCAGCAAACTCTGGTAGTGGATAATTACGAAGAAGGTGGCGCATGGAATAAGTTTATCTAGTACCATAAATTCACAAAAAAGGGCATCCAGTTTTAGCTGTATGCCCTTTTTTTGTATTATTACTTATAACTAAATTAGAAAAGTATAACCATTCAACACATTCCTTATGCGAATAATACTTTTACCTTTTCTAAATCTTCTGGAGTATCTATTCCCACTGTTTCAACATCTGTATAACCCACTTTTATACGGAAACCATTCTCAAGCCAGCGCAACTGCTCTAACGACTCGGCAATTTCAAGTGGGGATTGTTCCAACTGAGTCAGTTCTCGCAATACATCAACTCTATATGCATAGATCCCGACATGTTTAAGGTAAGTATTAAGTGAAATCCAATCTTGAGTTTCAGCACCTCGTCTAAATGGAATAATTGAACGACTGAAATACATAGCTTCATTACAGTTATTCACAACCAATTTTGGACTATTGGGATTGTTTAACGCTTCAAATCCATCTTTTTCAGTAAATTGTTTTGCCAAAGTAGCAATTTCGGTCTCTCTTGTCTTAAAACAGTCTTTCAAGGTTTCTATTTGCTCGGGCTGAATAAACGGTTCATCACCTTGCACATTTATTACTACATCAAAAGCTTCGGTTAGTTTCGAGTAAGCCTCATAACAACGATCGGTTCCACTTTTATGTTTGTCTGAAGTCATGATAACCCTGCCGCCAAAAGCGAGTACTGCATCAAAAATTCGTTGATCATCAGTAGCCACATATACATCGGTCAACACCTTAGAGACCTGTTCGTAAACACGTTGAATCATGATTTTTCCACCAATATCAACCAATGGTTTACCCGGAAAACGCGTAGAAGCAAAACGTGCGGGAATAATTCCAACAAAGCGCATTTTTTATATTTTAATGTGAAATTATAATTATATTATAGCTTGAAATTATCGAGAGTAACCTCTTTATTTTTAAATATTCTCTTTTTTGCCATATCCACCCAATGAGACGAGCGAAGCATTAGCAACACGATAATGGGGAAAGCTGCTAAATTAAAACTCTGAATTGAGAGTGAGAATGTTATCAAAGCCGCAGCGAGCAATCCTAAATTAAGTATCCCACAAATGAATACCGTCTTCCGCATTGGTTTAACCCATATTAAAAACGCCGCAATTAAGTTAAATGGATTAATCCATAAAATATTTAAGTTCGTATTTACTAAGGGATGTGTAGAAAACACCATCAAATAAAAAGCAACTACCCCACCAGCACCAGTTATAAATAAAATAACAGAATCGAAAATTTTATTGTGTTTTCTATATTTAATGTCCAGCAATGTTATCAAAATTCCCAGCACTAAGATAAGTAATGATACCGCAAGAGGTTTCAACAAAAAGCTAAAAAAAGAGCTCGTTTCCTCTATGGGTTTTTTATCAACTAAAACAGTAGCACTTTTTTCAACCAACTTCCTTATGTGTCCATCTAGAGACACTATTTCTGCTTCCTGAAAATCAGACATAAGCACTTCCGGCAGAAACTGACTGTCTTTTTGACTTGCAATTACATCAGCATCAATGCCAAATATCAAGTCTATACCAAATTTCAGCCAAGTATCCGTACCCACATACTCACCTACCCAACGTCTAAAGGAGCTTGGTTCATTTGTTTGGTGATATCTAATATACCCATTTACTGCACTGGCTATTTTATTTCTAGGTCGAGTAGAACAATTGTCGAATACAAAATTGTACCGGTATATTCTGTTTTGAGGTTCATAGTTTGCAAGTAATATGGCTACAAGATTCTTCTTCTCTGCACCCGACAAATTTAGAACCTGTTCCCAAACCATTGAATTCCGTTCAGCATATTCCGGCAAGAAAAAATTGGTTTCATAAATACCCAATTGATAATCGGTTTCACCTTTTATAAACTTATAATAAAAATGTTCGGTTTCGAAACTAAAAATACCGTAGTTAAAAACAACATCTACGTTTTTTGTTTTATCTTTTACCCTGATAGCTGTATGTCCAAATTTTGAATAAACCTCTTCACCCGGGGAACATGTTATTAAACTAATAACAGCCGAATCACCAATTACTACTTGTTGTGCATCTAATTTAATATAGGTCAGTAGTATACAAACAATCAATAGATATTTCTTCATAAGCTTTTTTGCTTTAGTTTTTACAAAAGTAGTATATTTTTTTGATTAACGATAAGAAATATTTATTTTGCTAAGCCATAATTCAGCGGTGTAGACAGTTATAATTATAACACAATAGCCAAATTTTAGCTATTTTAAAAAATATACGACATAAGTTTGTAAGATTTTTTGCGACTTATTGTATCAAATAAGAAAAAAATCACTAAATTTGTGCTTTATAACATTGTTGTCAAACATATTTTTTACGAGTTTAATGGCAAAAAAAAATGTTTCCGAATTAAAACCGCTAGAAGAGATTCTATCAGTTTGGGACGTATTAACGCCCGATGAAAGACAATTTGTACGTAACAATTACACTGTCCATTTTTTCAAAAAGAATGAAATTATTCATTGCGAAGGCGATAAGCCTACTCATATGATGATATTGGCCAGCGGAAAAGTCAAAGTGTATAAAGAAGGCGTTGGAAGTCGCTCTCAGATTATCCGTATGCTTAAGCCCGGCGAACATTTTAGTTATCGTGCTATCATAGCAAATGATGTATATAGCACTAATGTTATGGCCTTTGAAGCTTCAACGGTTTACATGATTAAGTCTGATATATTTATTTCTATCCTACGACACAATAATGCATTCTGTTATCGGTTCTTAGAAGAGATTGCAACTGACCTTGCTGCTTCGGATGCTCGTACCGTAAATCTTACTCAAAAGCACATTCGAGGCAGATTGGCAGAAGCGTTACTACAACTATTCAAAAAATACGGTGTTGAGGAAGATGGTGCTACTATCAACATGTACTTATCTCGTGAAGATTTAGCGAACCTGTCGAACATGACTACTTCTAATGCTATACGCACTCTCGCCAATTTTGTAAACGAACATGTAATTGCAATGGATGGTCGTAAACTCAAAATAATTGACGAGGAAAGACTTCGAAGAATTAGCAAACTGGGCTAATTATTTGTTATTGAAAAAGAAAACTGTCCACTAAAAACCGTTTACTAAAAAAATGACTACAGCTCAAATTCAATCTACCTACAAGTCGGCGTTACATTTTCTCGTTTTGGGACAGTTGAAAAACGCTTTTGACAAAACGAATGCGTTAGTAGACGAGTTGCAGATAGGTGAATACGCTGACAGATTGACGAATATAAAACAGAACTATCGTTATTTACTTCAATATTATATCAACGGCGTAGAAGATCCGCAACGCATATCAATTTACAACAAGCTTATAGCCAAAGCTTTTATATTGAATTCAGAATTAAAGGAAGAGTTATTACTCAGAAATTCAACGAGCTTTGAATACATCCAAAAACGGTACTTTCCACATACTAAACGCTACCGTTCGGCTAGCGAAATTCTAATTGCGCTGAAATATTTTTACTCTCAAACATCTCTTATCGGCAATTTGGAGACAACGCATGAAGTTGAGTTGAAACGACTGCGTTCTAACTACGAAACTGCTTTACCTGAATTATTCAAACTTTTCTGGCTAACAACATCTTACGACACCGACGAGAAAAACTTTTTCGTCAAAGTGTTGGCTACAGATTATCCGGGCGTATTGGAAAAATCGCTATTAGTATCAGCATTGACTCTTAATTTATGGCGCACATTTGATGAAGCAAAGTTGATGATGCTTTTGGACTGCTGCCAAATAGCAGAGCAAAAAGTAAAACAACGGGCTTTGGTCGGGCTTTGCTTTATTTTGGCCAAATACAATTTTTTCTTGATTTACTTTCCTGCAATTAGGAACCGACTGGTTTTATTGGCTGACGATAATCATATTGTTGAAAATTTTCAAAACATCATTATTCAAATAATTTCTACTGCAGAAACCGAAAAGATTTCAAAAAAAATGAAGGAAGAAATTCTTCCGGAAATGTTGAAGATAAGTCCTCTACTGAAGGACAAAATGAATACTGATAACCTGCTGAATGCTGAAGAATGGGCTGAAGAGAACCCGGCTTGGGAAGAAATGCTTGAAAAGAGTGGCGTTAGCGACAAATTGAAAGAACTTAGCGAGCTGCAAATGCAAGGTGCAGACGTTTACATGAGCACCTTTTCAATGCTTAAAAGCTTTTCTTTCTTTTCAGAAATATCAAACTGGTTTTTGCCATTCGATGGCCATCTATTATCTGTGAATGAGCTATTTAAAAAAGAAAACAGAACGCTCTTTACGGCCTTCGAAACGAATACAGTCATGTGTAATTCTGATAAGTACTCTTTTTGTTTAAGCATACTTCAAATGCCCGAAGCTCAACGCGGAATGTTGAAACAATCTTTCACTATGGAGTCGGAGCAACTTGATGAAATGGCCAAAGACGAAGCTATGTTGACGCCCGATTTAACGGCAAAGAACCTGTCAAAACAATACATTCAGGATTTATTTCGTTTCTTCAAATTGCATCCACAACACGCCGACTTCTTTGATATGTTTACTTTTTGTTTGTCGATGCATCGTACATTTTTGTTCGACATTTTGGCAGCCGACAATAATTTTAAGATGGCTATTGCGGAGTATTATTTTTCAAAAAGTCACTACAATCAAGCCTTGGAGTTGTTTGAAAACATCATAAAAGAAACGAGCCCTTCTGCAGCCATTTATCAAAAAATAGGGTACTCGTATCAGCAAACATCGCTGCTTTCGAATGCCTTAGATGCATATATTAAAGCAGATATTATTCAGCCAGATGATTTGTGGACTATCCGAAAAATGGCACTCTGTTATCGTTTGTCTGGGAATTATGAAAAAGCCTTGCAATACTATCAGCATGTTGATTTCCTAAAACCCAATCAGTGGCCGATTTTGCTACAAATAGGACATTGTTTTATGGAATTGAAAAAGTACAAGGAAGCATTGAGTATTTACTTTAGGCTCGATGCAGAAAATGGCGAAAATCCAAAAGTATGGCGAGCTATAACCTGGTGCGCTTTCGTGTCGGGAAACATTATAAAAGCCGATTATTATGTACAAAAACTAATCGAAACAGAACCTACTGCTCACGATTATTTAAATGCCGGGCATATTGCATGGTGCAACCATAAATTTGCAGAAGCGGTGAAATATTATCGTAAAAGTCTAGAATTATTACAAAACAATTGGGATCAATTTCTAACCTACTTCGAAGTAGACAGGCATTATTTGATTGACAATGACATTGATGCCACTGAAATACCACTACTGTTGGACGACGTGAATCCATTGGAGTTGTAGTTCTATTTATTTATACTTGAATACAAAAATATGATTTCTATTTTCAGAAAAGAATTACGTTCTTTTTTTAGCAATGCAACAGGGTATATTGTTATTGGTATTTTTTTGTTGTTGACAGGTCTTTTTCTCTGGGTAATTCCCGGACAATACAATATAATTGATGCCGGTTATGCAAATGTTGACGGCTTGTTCTATCTGGCTCCATGGTTATTTCTTTTTCTTTGTCCGGCAGTCACTATGCGACTTTTTGCCGAAGAAAAACAAACCGGAACATGGGAATTACTGGTTACCAAACCACTCAGCAGACTTCAGTTGGTACTTGGCAAATATTTTGCCGGCTGGGTTTTAGTCGCACTGGCATTACTCCCAACATTAATTTACTATTTTTCGGTATCCTATCTGGCTGAACCCGTAGGCAATATTGATTCGGGTGCCTTCTGGGGCTCGTTTATCGGACTCTTTTTTTTGGCAGGCGTTTACGTGGCCATTGGTACTTTTTCGTCGTCACTTTCCAACAATCAAATCATTTCCTTTGTTGTGGCACTGGCACTAAGCTTCTTTTTTTATTATGGTTTTGATTTACTGGCAAGCTTTTTCACGTCAGGACAAGCTATCCAATATATGGAGAGTATAGGTATCAATTCTCATTACAAATCAATGAGCAGAGGCGTTATAGATTCTCGCGACCTAATTTATTTTGTAAGTGTAAGCCTTGTTTTTATTCTGGCAACCGTCAAGAAACTTAAAAATTAAAAATCGGCTAATCTATTGGCAGGTTTATTGAAAACTATTCGAATAAACTACCTCGCAGCAGAGCTGACGAGGTATTAAGAAAAAAACAAAGAAAAAACGAAGCAGAGCTTCGAGGAATTAAACCTTAATGAGATTAAAATATATGAAAACTCCATTGATATTAATTACAAACGATGATGGTGCTGATGCAAGAGGTATAGAAGTGCTTACACGTTTGATGTGTGAAATTGGCGACGTAGTGGTAATGGCACCAGATGGTGCACGTTCGGCGCAGTCCAACGCACTCACCGTTACACATCCTATTCGCTTCAAAAAAATTGAAGAAGTTTCCGGCCTAACACGTTACTCGTGTACCGGAACACCAACAGACTGTGTAAAACTGGCCTTGAACGAAATAGTTGAACGCAAGCCGGACTTATTAGTTTCGGGAATTAATCATGGTTCGAATGCTGCTATCAACGTCATTTATTCGGGCACAATGGGAGCAGTTTTGGAAGGTTGCGAGAATGACATCTTGTCAATTGGATTTTCATTGTGTAACCATTCTTATGATGCTGATTTCACTAATTTCGAATCTTTTATTACACAGATAACCAAACTTGCTCTACAAAATGGCTTACCACATGGCACTTGCCTGAACGTGAATGCACCAATGGGTGAAATAGCCGGAATACGCGTCTCGCGTCAATGCGACGGAAAGTGGACGAAAGAATTCGCCAAACGAACAGACCCACAAGGAAGATCCTATTTTTGGCTAACCGGCAACTTTGAAAATCACGAACCCGATGCTCCTGACACCGATGAATGGGCTTTGAGTCAAGGCTATATTTCAGTAGTCCCTACTAAAATCGACATGACCGCTTATCAGGCAATGGATGAAATTCGTGGCTGGGAATTTTAAACAAATTTAAGGAGTAAAAAGTAAGGAGTAAGTAACAGGGTTCAATTTGGGGTACACTTTCATTTAGTCAACAAATAGACCAATTTCCAATCAACAAATAAACCAGCATGAAACGTTTCAATTATTTCCTATATGGTTTCGTGCCGGGGTTGATACTTCCGGTATTATTCATGTGGGTGTATCTACTTCGGTTTTATCCCGGTGATTTTTCTTTTTGGGAAATATTGAAACAACTTTATCCAAGTGTTTTGCTGGGCAAGATATTGTTACTTTCTGTCATGCCCAACCTTGGACTCGTTTTTGTATTCTATAAATCCGATAGTTTTAAACTAGCTACCGGCGTACTTACAGCTGCAATGCCTTATTTTATTGCCTGTATTTTTATGCTTTAAATCAGAGGTAAGAAAGTAAAAGCTAAGCACCAAGTTCTGCTGAACTATCAGCCAACAAACATTATCAATCAAACATACCAATTAATCTCATATGCGTTATTTTATTATTGCCGGTGAAGCATCGGGCGATTTGCATGCTTCCAATTTAATGCGTGAACTTCGGATATCAGACACTCAGGCTGAGTTTTGCTTTCTGGGAGGTGACCTTATGCAGGCACAGGGCGGCAAAATGATAAAACACTACCGCGACATGGCGTTTATGGGAATAGTTGCAGTACTAAAAAATGCACGTACGGTATTAAGAAATCTGAGTGATTGCAAGCAAGCCATTACCGATTTTCAACCCGACGTATTGATTTTGGTGGATTATCCGAGCTTCAATCTTCGTATGGCTCACTTCGTGAAAGAAAATCTTAACACGAAGGTTTATTATTATATTTCGCCGAAACTATGGGCATGGAAAGAGTACCGCATCAAAGAAATCAAGCGATACGTGGACAAAATGTTTACCATTTTCCCCTTCGAAACGGCCTTTTACGCCAAACACAATTATGACGTGGAATATGTTGGCAACCCAACAGTCGACTCGATATGCACCCGCCCCCATCAGAATCAAAGTTTCGCAGACTTTTGCTCCGAAAATAAATTACCCGTTAAACCCATCATTGCGATATTGGCTGGAAGCAGAAAACAAGAAATTGTGGGTTGCCTGCCTCGAATGGTTGATGCCGGCCTGCGCTTCCCCGACTATCAGGTGATAATAGCAGGCGCGCCGGGCATCGAAGCTGATGTATACAACTCGGTATTGAAAGGCAGGAATGTATCAGTGGTATTCGGAAAAACCTATGAACTGTTGCAACAAGCCAAAGCCGCCGTAGTGAATTCAGGTACTGCAACTCTCGAAACAGCCTTGGTGGGAACACCTGAAGTAGTGGTATATCATGTACCACTAGGCAGAATCGGATATTTTGTAAAGGAAATGGTAGTCCGCGTAAAATTTGTTTCGCTGGTAAACATAGTAGCCGAAAAACTGATCGTAAAGGAACTGTTGGCGCATTTATTTACCGTAAAAAACATTGCTGCAGAACTGGACTTGATATTGAATAACACAACCTACCGCCAAACGATGTTGCAAAATTATTCGATAACAAAAAAGGCACTGGGTGAACCCGGAACGGCCGAGCGGGCTGCGAAGAAAATGGTTGAACTTCTTCGAGGTTAGATGCCTTCGGCGATATTAGCTTCGCGATATAGTATCTACGATGATATTATGCCTCCGGCGATATTAGCCTGCGGCGTTATTGGCTTCGCGATAGTTGCCTGCGGCTAAGCTTCGGTTTTAAACACACTGCTACTAACTAATGATACAGGCCATAGCAATGCTGTAGAATTTGGAATCTACACTTTCGCTACGGGATGTCAACACCACCGGTTTATCAGTTCCCTGCAACAGTCCACCCATTTCAGCTCCGGCAAAAAGCGACAAGCCTTTGTAAAAACAATTGGCACATTCAAAGTTGGGGAAAATAAGAATATCGGCATCACCCAGAACAGGCGTTTGTACGTTTTTTATACTTCCACGTTCTGCGTCAAGTGCCAAAAATATATCCAACGGTCCATCCATTATCACATCTCCAAATTCGCCCATACGCCACATCTGCATAATGTCAAGATAATCCTGCATGTAGTGAATTTTGGGATTAGCCACCTCGGTAGCATGTATCAAAGCCACTTTAGGTTTTACAATGCCAAATTTATAGGCAGTGGCAATGGCATATTTAATCATGGCAGTACGTTGTACCAAATTAGGTGAAGGGATGACCACCGGATCGGAAAAGAAAATCAACTTATGATAATTTGGAATTTCCATGGCAGCATTATAGGTCATGACCTTGCCGGCAGGTAAAATACCCTTCTCTTTATCCAGAATTGCACGCAAAAGTACATCCGTATTCACCAACCCTTTCATCAAAATATCCGCCTCACCCGATTTGACCATGCGTACCGCTTCCAGCGTAGCTTCGAGCACATCCGGTTTGTCGATAATGTGTACAAACGGAGATAAAGGGTGTTCAAACAAATGAGGTGATTCGATCGAAGCCACATCACCAATCAGAAACGCTTCGACTATCCCCAGATCTACCGCACGAAGTACTGCATCCAGCGTATGCGAATCTACTGCATTGGCCACAGCCATACGTTTTCGGCTATTTACACTGGTGAGATGAGCTGTGAGTTCGGCAAAAGAGGAAATTCTATCCATTTTTAGCTATTTTGGTGTTTTGGTGACACAAATGTATGAATAATAATTTGGTATAACAAACTACAAAAACAGTTTAAGCCACTGAAATATAATTATTTGCCATAAGAAAGATTAACAATTATACCAAAAAAACTCAGACTCCTTTCTAATTCATATTTTTTTATACAAAAATGAAATTAAATTCGATTTATTCACATTCATCGTTTCAATTTGTAAGTTTCGGAATTTCATAAATTTATGCATGTTTCATAAATATTTTTTTGATGTACATATTTTTTTCATTAAATTTGAGTGAAGATTATAAAATGTAGCTCTGTTGTTTTGCACAAATAGACTGTTTATCTAGAAAAAAAGTGAGCATCTATTTTTAGAATTATTGAGACTGACACGCCAATAATAGGAAACAAAAACAAAGTTCCGAAGAACTTAATTTTTAAGTCTTTTACACTATTCGAGCCCAAATAATTAACGTATACTAAAATTTAAATAACATTTCACGTTAACTGAAATATATTAGTATCTTTGAACGTTTTTTACATAAAAAAAACTGTTTTACGGATAACTGATAATGATATGAAAAGATTTAATGCACTGAACAACATTTTTGGCTGGGTGGCTTTCATCGTCGCTGCTATCACCTATCTACTTACAATGGAGCCAACTGCCAGCTTTTGGGATTGTGGAGAATTCATCTCCGCCGCCTACAAATTGGATGTAGGTCACCCACCCGGAGCACCATTCTTTATGTTGACGGCACGCATCTTTACCTTATTCGCCTCAGACCCTACCAAAGTGGCAGTAATGGTCAATTCATTATCAGCATTGTGCAGCGCGTTCAGCATTTTGTTTCTGTTTTGGACTATTACCCACTTGGGGCGAAAAGTAGTTATTAAGTCAGATACAGATTATTCAACTGCAAATACTATAGCTATTTTAGGTGCCGGTATGGTGGGTGCATTGGCTTATACATTTTCCGACTCATTCTGGTTTTCGGCGGTGGAAGGTGAGGTTTACGCCTATTCATCGTTTTTCACAGCCATTGTTTTTTGGCTTATTCTAAAATGGGAACGCGTGGCCGACCGCTCCGGTTCCGATCGTTGGCTGATACTCATCGCTTACCTGATGGGCTTATCAATTGGCGTTCACTTATTGAATCTGTTAGCCATTCCGGCATTAGTATTGGTTTATTATTTCAAAAACTACAAACCAAGCGCGAAAGGAGTTGTGGCAGCAATGGGCACAGCAGGCGTAATTCTTGTAGCCGTTTTATACGGGTTGATTCCCGGTTTTGTGGAAGTAGCTAGCTGGTTCGAATTGTTTTTCGTAAACACACTCGGATTCGCATACAACATAGGGTTGTATTTCTATATTGTGCTGACTCTTGCTATTTTAATTTGGGGTATCTACGAATCGTACGCCAACAAAAATACTACCCGACTGGCCATATCATTTGTAATGGCGATTTCCATTGTCGGCATTCCATTTATAGGTGGCAAAGTGTTTGTTGGGATCATCATTATTGCCGTCATGAGTTTTTTAATGTATTGGAAAAAGTCCAAGCTCAACGCACGTTGGATGAACACCGCGTTGCTCATGGTTACCGTTCTGCTTATCGGTTATTCTTCGTATTCGGTGATTGTTATTCGTTCAGCGGCAAAGCCAACCATGGATCAAAACTCACCCGATAATCTTTTCGCACTCAAATACTATCTTAACCGTACTCAATATGGTGACCGCCCTTTGCTTTACGGATCGGTATACAACGCGCCGGTAAAACTGAACGTGGAAGGTGAAAGATGTGTGCCTGCAGTGGACAAAGGCGAACCAACATACGAGCCTAAGCCAAAATCATCGCCAACCGAAAAGGACGAATATATTATTGTGGAATATAATTCACGCAATATTATGGACGAACGGTTCGATATGTTTTTTCCACGTATGTATTATACCCCAGGAATACCCGAAACGCATATCCAAGGCTATAAATCGTGGGGAAATGTGACTGGCACTCCAGTTACCTTCGACTATTGCGGACAGCAGCGAACGGAGATGAAACCCACATTTGGAGAGAATCTGAGGTATTTTTTCAATTATCAGGTAAGTTTTATGTACTGGCGCTATTTTATGTGGAATTTTAGCGGCCGACAAAACGATATCCAAGGCTATGGAGAAATTGACTCGGGAAACTGGATTACCGGCATTGGTTTTATTGACAATATATTAGTGGGTGATCAAACCAAATTACCATCAGAACTTAAAGAAAACAAAGCACATAACACTTACTTCCTGCTGCCATTACTACTCGGAATCTTCGGACTATTATTTCTGTTGTACAGTGGTAAAAAGGGTCTCGAAGCATTTTGGGTTACTGCTCTGCTATTTATACTTACAGGCCTAGCAATTGTGATTTATCTCAATCAAACGCCTTACCAACCACGCGAACGTGACTATGCCTACGTAGGATCTTTTTATGCATTTAGCATCTGGATAGGATTGGGTGTGTTAGGCATTATAAAGGCAATCGACAAATACCTGCCACGGCCGGTAAGTGCCGTTGTGGTTAGCATTTGTTGTTTGGGTGTACCCGCACTTATGGCGCAACAAAACTGGGATGATCACGACCGAAGCGGACGCTATACCTGTCGGGATTTCGGACAGAATTATTTAGCATCGTGCAAGCCGAATGCAATAATATTCACCAACGGCGATAACGATACTTTCCCACTTTGGTACAACCAGGAAGTGGAAGAAAATCGTACCGATGTTCGCGTTTGCAACCTTAGTTATTTGCAAACAAACTGGTATATCGGACAGATGAAACGGGGTGCGTATAAGTCAGCACCGCTACCCATCTCGTGGACTAAAAAAGAGTTTGTAACGGGGAAAAACGATGTAGTTTATGCTGATTCACTCGTACCAAATCTGGATGTAAAATCAGCTTACAGCTTTATCCTGAGCAACGATCCACAGACTAAAATGGAAGGCGAAAGTTTCATACCTACCAAGCTATTATTTCTACCGGTTGATGCTCAAAAAGTAATCAAATCAGGCACATTACCTATGTCCAGAGCAGGTGAAATCCTACCTCAGATAGATATTGACATCAAGAGTCGGCTTACAAAAAGTGACTTGATGGTAATAGAACTTCTGAAAGAAAACAACTGGAAACGTCCGGTTTACTTTGCCACTTCCATTGGTGGAGAGTATCTGGGATTAATGGATCATTTTGAGCTCACAGGCTTGGCATATCAGGTGCTACCCATTGGCGAAAAAGGTGCAGGTCCGGGTGTAAATACCGACGAGATGTATACCAATATGATGACAAAATTTAAGTATGGTGGCATCGAAAACAAGAAGGTATATCTGGATCAAACGGTATATAATATGTGCCTGGCGCATCGACGAATGTTCGGGCAATTAATTGCCGCTTTGGTGGCGAGAGGTGATACCGCTCGTGCCCGAAAGGCATTGGATTATTGTAATAAAGTGATTCCTGCGAGTACCGTTCGTCACGATTATTTTTCTACAATTCTTGCTGACTCGTACTATAAAATTGGTGAACCGGTAAAAGCAAATGCTATCATGAATGCTGTGGCTACTGATTGTGTAGAGTATCTCAACTGGTATTTCAGTCTGAACCCGGCGCAAATAAACAGTGTGACTGATAGAATCGGAAATAAAATAGCAATACTTGGACAAGTGTTACGCATTTGCGACAACGAAAAACAGAAAAGCATAATGGATAAATTTGTGCCACGATATATGGAGTACACAAGCAAGGTGCAAATGAGATAAGGTGAACAGAGGACATTGGTATTGTCTTCTGTCCTACCGGCACAGAGTGCCGTACCATGCTTAACCACATACGAGGAACGAGTGGGAATCGTTTACAAAAAAGCGTCCGACGAATTACAATCGCCGGACGCTTTTCTATTTTGCTTACTGCTGATCTAGTATCTCGAATAAGCCGACCGCACATACTGAACAGCCTGCGTATAGATTGGCTTAGTGAATTCAATAAACAAGTCTTGATGTGGTGGTGGCAATTGTGCTTGTTGGTTACACAAGCGTTTTTGGTCGTTGCTAAGTGCTCTGTCGTCACCTTTAAAGTTAGCCCAGCTTGTTGCCCAAACGTACTCACCGGTAAAGTTGCGTTGTTGAATAACGCGATTATTCTGAGCATCTACGATACGTAAACTAAGGATACCACCCGACAAAATTTCGCGACGGTACATGTTTAGTTGTGCTTTCACGGTGCTGTAGGCATTGTATTCTTTGCCTTCCACTTTTACTTTTCCTACCACCACACTATCGCGCGAAACATCTTTTGTAGTAATCGTTTCTTTGATATTTCCAATAGAAAAATCTTCGAAATTCAAAGCAATGTATTGATGTGGATTACGCATTTTGATACTTTGCGCTTCCTCTTCGGTATAAAAACGCACAAAACGATTTTGCGCGTTCTGACTCATTTCCGAAATCAAATTCGTATAGAAAAAGTCGGCCGAGTACTGATATTTATTGCTTGTAAAAGGTTTTTGAACGATTACACGTAAGGTAGCCTCGTAACGAGCATCTTCTATTTTACGCAATACATCTTTGTAACCGGGTACATATCTGTTTGCATTCTGAAAATACTGATAGGCTACACGCGCCTGATCCATAGTATCGTAATCGAAGGCTTTTAATCCCAGGTTGTACGCTTGTTCGGCAGCCAGTTGTTTTACAGCACCCAATTCCGCCACATATTCCTTTGGACGAGGGATAAATTCCAATGCTTTTGGGCAGCGATAGATATCATTAGCCAATTGATTCAAGCGTTCATATTGATAAACGATGACATCGTATTTATCGGTCTGATTGGCCAATTCCGCATTCTGAATAGCACGTTCGGCAGTTTGTTGAGCTAACGGATAAGAGTTTGTTAGTACATTTGCAGCTTTTTCATTTTTCGGATTGGAACGCAATCTGTCAATTGACTCCTGACAGGCTTTGAAATAATCGCCTTGTTTGTAAGCTTTATTACCCGAAGAGCAACTGCTCACTATCAGAACGACAAATAAGGAAAACAATAGGTGGTAAACTTTTTTCATGCACTATAAAATATTAGATTATACACTTGAGAATTATCTTAAGTCTTATTTAAAATATTGAACGCTAAATATCGATATGCTTTCACAATTACTTTTAAGAAAACAAACACATATATCAGGATGACTAATGACTAGTTACTAGCAACTATTTACATTCTTTCCGGCACCTCTATTCCCAACAATTTCATTCCTGTTTTGATGATTGTAGCCGTAGATTCCGACAATACCAATCTGAATTGTTTCAAGGCTGCGTTTTCTTCTTTCAAAATCGTGAAATCATGATAGAACTGATTGTATTCTTTCACCAAGTCGTAGATATAGTTAGCAATCAACGCAGGACTAAATTCCTCGCCCGATTGACGAACAACCGCCGGGAACTCGGTAAGCAATTGAATAAGGTAACTTTCTTTTTCCGACACGCTCAGGTTGGTATCTTTAAGCGAAGTAAAGTCGATACCCTGGTCTGCTGCTTTGCGCAATACCGACTTGATACGAGCGTGTGTGTATTGAATAAACGGCCCTGTATTTCCATTAAAATCAATTGATTCCTTTGGATTAAAGGTCATATTTTTACGTGGATCCACCTTTAGAATAAAGTATTTCAACGACCCCAATCCCACCATGCGGGCAATTGTTTCAATCTCTTCCGGCGTGCAATTATCCAGCTTACCTAACTCTTGAGATGTTTCGCGGGCAGTATCTATCATTTCATCCATCAAATCGTCGGCATCCACCACTGTACCTTCGCGGCTCTTCATTTTACCTTCGGGAAGTTCCACCATGCCATACGAAAAGTGCACCAGACTCTTTCCCCATTCAAAGCCCAGTTTGTCGAGCAAAAGAGCCAGTACCTGAAAGTGGTAGTTCTGTTCGTTGCCCACCACATACACCATTTTATTGATGGGGTAGTCGTTGTAACGAAGTTTGGCTGTACCAATGTCTTGAGTCATGTACACCGAAGTACCATCCGAGCGAAGCAACAATTTCTCATCCAATCCATCGCCTGTAAGGTCGGCCCAAACCGAACCATCTTCTCTACGATAGAAAGCTTTGTTGGCTTCTCCTCTTTCCACTTCCGATTTTCCTTCGAGATATGTTTCCGATTCGTAATAAATCTTATCAAAATCAACGCCCAATTGTTTGTATGTTTTGTCGAAACCGGCATATACCCATCCGTTCATAGTTTCCCATAACTGGCGCACTTCTGCATCGTTATTTTCCCATGCCAGAAGCATTTTTTGTGCTTCCAGAATTAGCGGAGCCGATTTTTTTGCTTCGTCCTCACTCATTCCGTTGTCCATCAATTCCTTGATTTCAGCTTTGAAAGCTTTATCGAAAACCACATAGTATTTACCCACTAAATGATCGCCTTTCAAACCGGTACTTTCGGGAGTTTCGCCATTACCAAACAATTTCCACGCCAGCATCGACTTACAGATATGAATACCTCGGTCGTTTACAATATTGGTTTTCACTACTTTCCAACCATTCGCTTTTTGAATTTCAGCAATACTGAATCCGAGTAAATTATTGCGAATATGACCCAGGTGAAGCGGTTTGTTGGTATTGGGCGATGAATATTCAATCATCATCAATTGAGAATCATCGGTAACAGGCGTAATACCGAATTGCGCATCACCATGAATTTGAACCAATGTTTCGAGCCAGTAGTTTTGACTAATACTCAGGTTCAGGAAGCCTTTTATAACGTTGAATGCAGAAACAACAGGATTGTTTTTTTGCAAATACTCGCCAATCTCTTGTCCGGTTTGTTCGGGCGATTTGCGTGCTGCTTTTACAAATGGGAAAATGACAACGGTAAGTTCGCCTTCAAATTCTCGCTTTGTCTTTTGTAATTGTATTTGATTTGCCTCAATTTTTAAACCATAAAGTGTCTCTACAGCCTGGGCTACTACGGTTCCAATAGTTGTTTCTAAATTCATTTTTAGTTCATTATTTTGTTCGAAGTGCAAAGATACAAAAATATGTGATATGTGCTGATAACAAAAAACGCCCATTTCTCGATGTGAGAAACGGGCATTTTTATAAAATATAAAATCAGATCAGAAAAATTTCCAACCCAATGAAATAACAAAAGTATTGGCGGATATTTTGTCAAGAGTAATATCATTCATTTTCGTATGATACATGTCGCCAATTAAATTGTAACGAGCATCTAAAGTGAACATCAACACATCAACGCCGATACCAGCTTCCAATCCTAACTGAGCAGCTTTTATATCACTAATCAAACTTTTTTTATCAAAAGTACCATTATTAGCCACGAGCACATTATAATCAAGAGAAGATCCTGCATTAAAGCTCAGTTTTGGACCTGCAAAAGCACGTACATTGACCAATTTCAAATCTAATATTTTATAACCCAACAATAAGGGAACTTCCAGAGTGCTAATTTTTACACGTTTATCAATTTGCAAATCACCGTGAACATCATCTTGAAGCGTCATTGTATAGTTTTTCTTTCCCATATTATAAAGAAACTCCGGTTGAAAATACATTTTATTGAATCCGAGTCGGAAGAATACACCGGCTTGAAAGCCATTTGACAATTCTGAGTTCACTGAATTCAGATTATAACTGCCCGAAGTTACCGAACTAATATTCTTAGGGCTAATGGAAGAGTTATATCCAGCTTTTATACCAAAGTTAAGCTGAGCATAGGTAATAGAAACAGACAGCAAAAGTGCTGCAACTAATAAATACTTTTTCATACAGATTTTTTTTTTTAGAGTTTATATAAAATAATAATAATTTACTATTTAACGGAGGAATGAACACTAAAGTATAAATTGCCCTAATTAAAACATTATCCACATAGGGTTATGGATATTTATTTTGGTGCTATTGAATATCAAATCCGCTTTTTCGGGTAATTGAACCTTATATTCTTTTTTTGCCGTATTCGTCAGCTTACGATCGCGCAACCAAAGATTATACTCTTTCAATTGAGCATAACTTATTCCATTTTGTTTAGCCCAGGTCGTCCAGTTACCTACACTGTCCTTTACAGTTATATCTTTTGTACGTACACTCGGATAAAAATCATCTCGCGAAAATTGGTATCCAAACAATTTAGGATTTTCCATAAATTGTTTTAGCGCTATCAATCTAAAAATGTATCTGCCTGTTTCTGGATTTAAATACAAATCAACAACTTCATCAGTCTGTTGTTGATCTTGCTCTTCGCCAACACGCCCCATGCCGGCATTGTATGAAGCAGCTACCGTTGCCCAATCTTTGAACTTATTGTATGCACTTTTAAAATATTTACAAGCAGCAACGGTCGATTTTTCGATATGATAACGTTCATCCACTTCGTCGTTCACCTCCAACCCCAATTGCTCAGCTGTTTTGGGCATCAATTGCCAAAGTCCTGCCGCTCCGGCTCCCGACTGAACGCGAGGATCAAGATTACTTTCAATCACTGCCAGGTATTTGAAATCGTCTGGCACTCCATATTGTTTCAAAATTGGTTCAATGATGGGAAAAAATTTATTGGCACGTTTTATTTGTAAGGTAGTAACCGAATGGTTGTAGGCAATTACAATTTGCTCGCGGTCGTACCGTTCGCGGAGGTCATTTCTTTCGAGCGAGATAGTTTGTCCGGCAAATGTTACTTTGGTGGGAATAGGCAGTGAAGTGGTTGGATTTATGGAGCATGCTGAGCTAGCAACACCTAGCCATAATAGCAAACCAAAAGCGATTTTGTTTGACATTTCTTGTTATTTATGCGTTTCAATCTACAAAGATAGTCGATAAGTTCAAAATTGTTCGTCGAAAAACTAAAAATCGTAAACTTATCGCATAGTTCATAACTGCTAAAATTATATTTTTCTATCTTTGTAAACTTTTAGAAGTAAGAGATAAGGAGTAAGAAGCAAGTAAAAGCCAAATCTGCCTCCTCAATCAACAAATAGACTACTTCCAATTGATCAATTACTAATCAACCAATACCCAAATGAAAAGAGCCATTTTCCCCGGAACATTTGATCCATTTACCATAGGTCATTACAGCATTGTATTGCGAGGACTATCCATTTTCGATGAAATAGTAATTGGCATTGGACACAATCAATCAAAGAAAACGCTTTTTACGATAGAGAAACGTCTGGATATTATCCACCAGGCTTTTGCAAATGAGCCGCGCGTAAAAGTAGAGGTTTACAACAGCCTCACAGTGGATTTTGCACTGTCGGTAGAAGCTGACTTTGCATTGCGTGGCTTACGAACTGTAAGCGATTTTGAGTATGAACGAAACATTGCTGATGCCAACCGTAAACTTACAGGGATAGAAACTGTTATTCTTTTTACCGAAACAGAATACTCATTTATTTCTTCAACTGTTACGCGCGATTTAATTACGTTTGGCAAAGATATTACGGCATTTCTACCACCAAACGTAAAACTATAATGAATGTATAATTTCTATAACTACTTTTCAATTTATCATATATGAAAAAAACATTTTCATTCGCCCTATTCCTTATTTGTTTTTCAACAACACTTTTAGCCACATCGGCTGCCGAACAGCGCAGCTTTCGGATTAGCAAGAATTTGAGCATTTTCAATTCTGTATTTCGCGAACTCGATATGTTTTACGTGGATACGCTCAATTACGACAAAGTAATGAAAACCGCTATGGATCAAATGCTTGCTAAGCTCGATCCGTATACTGTATACATGCCCGAAGAGGAAACAGACGATTTGAAGTTTATGACCACCGGCGAATATGCCGGTATTGGCGCCATGATAATGAAAAAGGATAAGGAAATTCTTATTTCTGAACCTTATGAAGGCATGCCTGCACAACGAAATGATTTGCGTGCCGGCGATGTAATTATCGAAGTGGACGGACAGAAAGTGGATGGATTGACGGTTAGTGAGGTTAGCGCCAAATTAAAAGGTACGCCAAATACACTTATCAAGTTGAAATTAAAACGTTTGGGCGAAAAGAAACTCATTGAGAAACAATTTCTGAGAGAGAAAATACAAGTAAACCCGGTTGGATATTCTGCTAAAGTGGCCGACAAAGTAGGGTATGTACTTTTGAACGAATTTACCGATAGAGCTGCTATTGAATTGAAAAGTGCTGTGGCTGACTTAATAAAACAACATAAAATTGAATCGCTGGTACTGGATATCCGCAACAATGGTGGTGGATTAATTGATGAAGCGGTGAAAATTGTAGGCTATTTCGTCCCAAAAGGCACCGATGTAGTAACAACAAAAGGTAAAAACAGCGAAGCCGAAAGGACTTATAAAACGCCATCGGATCCAATTTTCCCAGAATTACGACTAGTCGTACTTACCAATCGGTCATCAGCTTCTGCTTCCGAAATACTTTCTGGCTCCATTCAGGATTTGGATCGTGGAGTAATTGTCGGCGAACGCACATTTGGTAAAGGCTTGGTTCAAAATATCCGACCAGTGGGTTTTGGAGGACATTTAAAAGTAACTACTGCCAAGTATTATATTCCGAGTGGACGGTGTATTCAGGCTTTGGATTATAGTCACCGTAACGAAGATGGCAGCGTGGGTCGTGTACCGGATAGCCTGACAACCGAATTCAAAACCCGCAACGGTCGCAAAGTGCGCGATGGCGGTGGTATCGTCCCAGACACATTGACCAAAGACGATCGGAAATTGAACATTGCTTATTATATTTTTGCACAAAACCTGTATTTCGACTTTGCAACATTGTACGTACAGCAACACCCAACCATTGCTTCACCTGCAAATTTCACTTTGTCCGACAAAGACTTCAAAGCATTCTCAGATTATTTGGTCGAAAAGAAATTTACCTACACCACTCAAACCGAGAAGTATTACAATGAATTGGCTGAAACGGCCAAAGTTGAAGGAATGGATACAATAGCGAAAACTGAATTTGCAGCATTAAAAGCAAAACTGGTTCCCGACATTACCAAGAGTATTGCAGAAAACAAAGTGGACATCAGCGAATTACTAAGTTTGGAAATTATCAAACGTTATTATTTCCAAAAAGGCGAAATTCAATACTCACTACGTACCGACAAAGATTTGAGGATTGCAATTGAGCTACTCAAACCAAACGGTGGATATTTAAGAAAACTTAAACCATAATAGTTTGTCTGTTGAAAATCTCTACAAACTAACAATTTTAAGTTATCTATCGATTTTTGCATATAACTACAAGGTTTTTAATTGAATTTGTAATGAATTTCAATCAAAAGTATCGAAGTAGCAGTTATTGATCGCATTACCGGTAAAACATAGGCTTGCAAAAAAAACAAGGAATTGAAATTGTGTAAAGTACTAGTCAACAAAAAACTATATTAAACAAAACTCCCCGAGTAGCATTTGCCATTCGGGGAGTTTTCATTTGTATTCAAAGTATTTTAATCCTGTACAATTTCTGCAAAGTCAGCAATGTGCTCATCCACATAGGCGGCAATCAGACTCGTTTGACGTTCTTCCATTTCAAAATACATTTCTTCCAGGTCGTCAAAAACTTCAAAATCAACATACATGGCATTAAATTCTTCTTCTGTTGTTTCACGCTCTAGTTGAGCCTTGTTTGGGTCGTAAATTTCTTTGGCTTTATACACCAGTTTCGACAACTCAACAGCACCAAATTGCTTAATTGCTTTTGCAAAAGGGTTTGAGAAAATATATCCACCATAACCGTTTTGAATGAGTTGCACGAATCCACCATCGCGCATTTCGTCTTGAAAAAAACGATGTGCTAACAGTGTGTGTTGACTTCCGTTAAGCAGCGGCATATTTTCGGCAGTTAAATGCCCTCCAATAGCTCCCAGATAGGCATCGGTAAACACCTGAAGAAATTCATCCATTCCTTTTTTGGCTGCAGCTGCCAATTGACTGTCTTTGATTTGAATCATTTCTATTGATATAAACGAGTTGTTAGTAAACGATTTTTAATGAGGCTGTAAAAGTAGTTGATTTTAGGTGATTAGACAATTCTATTTCAATTGTTTTTTGTTTAAAAAATGATCCACTTCAAAAAAGTGCCTCTATTTCAAAAACAAATACGCATCTATATTATTTAACGACACACTGTCCTGACGTATATAATTCCCACTTGCACTAAGAATCACTAGTTTATAATTCACTCCTTCAATAGTCATATCCTTGGTATCAAAGGTTCTATCATCATTTCCCTGATGAAACATATTGAATTTATTTGCAAGAGATATGGTAATCGTTGGATTTTTAGCTCCATTCTGATAAATGAGCAAGATTTTATTTTTTATAACAGCTTTCAAATTAGTTGTTGCAGAGAGCGTGTCTTTACCTTTATCATAGCCATTCAACTCAACAAACTGTTTATAGGATTCAATGTTTATAACTTTATCTTTACGATTAATATAGGCATTGAAATATGTATGTTTTTGGTCAGCATCTTTCAATCCAAGTTTATCAATAACATCAAATGCATCCCATGTTTTTATTGAATACTTAAAATAAGGTTCAAAACAGGTATATCCATAGTTATTAAAAGTATATTTTACATCTTCGGATAATCGTTTTGAAGTGATTGTATCAACAGCAATTTTAAACTTTGAATTATCAACTATCTTTCCATTTTTCAGCAATTTAGCATCACCCAATAATTGTCCAATTTCCTTAACTATAGTATGTTTAGTGATACTGAACAAACTCCATGGCCCCACGGAAACAATCAAAGCTACCGCGGCAAATGAAATAACAATCCATTTCAAATGCTTTGCTTTTGTAATAAAAAGATAAACGGTTATCCCATAAAACCATAAATTGAGAATCAGTACCAAACACCGATTTATCGTCAATCCATAATCGCCCAACCTGCGAAAGATACCAATGGACATAAGCACCAAAAGCGGCATCAACACTACCGGAAAATACTTAGAGAGAATGTTTACAAACTTATTGTCGTTTTGCAACCGCAACGGATAGAGAATAAACATACATAGAAATCCACCAAGACCAAGGATAGAGACCAAAGTTGAAACCCACCCGTTTGGCAATTCCCATTTGATAATAATTTGCAATAAATAAACGTACAGAATCAAAGTATAAAGTGCCAAAATGGGTAGAAAAATATACAACCCAAGTATTTTGAAAAACTTGTCGAACGTGCTGTCTTGTTTGTACATATCAGCCTTTTCCGGCACATTGGACAAGAAGTAAACAGGTGCAAAAAGGACATAACACAGCACGCTCAAATTTTGATACACCTTGTTACTAATATCGATTTTGAACAATACTTCGAGCGAATAAATAGCCAGACTTAGTCCTGCAAAAAGTACACTAGCAAAAAGAACGGTAATAATTATCTGTGTGACAACTATTTTAGTAAAGCTCCAAAACGGAACATCAGTTTCTTTTCTCAAAAACGGAACTACAAAACTAAAAAGTACAAACACAAGGCCTAATATAAAAACCTGATATCGATCTATCGGCAAATCGAGGTTCAGTAGACTGGAGCAATAATAGCCCATTAGCACCACCGGAATTACAATTAAAACAGCTCGTTGTATCTTGTTGAAATTAGTCTCCAGCAATAATGATACGGGGATATAAAACAAGGACGTTAGTATAAAAAATGCCAGCGTTGAGTCTTCTAATTTATGTTCGGGATAATTAATCTTTATAAAAAAAAACAATGCTGTTCCTATCAAAAAAATTAAAACTAAATAAAATCGCTGAAGGACCAGTAACAGTTTCGTTGTTAGTTCCTGAATGGATAGTTTTTTCATTTTAATCCAATTTATAATTATTAATTAATAATTTCAACCTGACTTTCGGCTTTTATATGAACGCGTTTATTATTCACCATCAGGTCAATGCCACTACCTTTAATATTGTGTATATGAATTTGTTTCTTTTCAATCTTAACGCTCAATTGATTCTCACGAAACACAATGTTAAATGCGAACATATTCCATTTTTCAGGAATTTGCGGGTTCAACTGCAACAAATTATCTTTTACACGCATTCCACCAAATCCTTTTACAATACTAAGCCACGTACCCGCCATACTTGTAATGTGGAGTCCATCAGAAACTTCATTATTATAATCATCTAAGTCGATACGTGCAGTGCGTAAATACAACTCATAGGCTTGTTGCTTGTGGCCAATTTTACTTGCCACAATGGAGTGTATTCCGGGCGAAAGCGAAGACTCGTGAACAGTCAGCGGTTCGTAAAATTCAAAATTCTTCCGTATTGTTTCTATCTCAAAATCATTTTCGAAAAAATACAAACCATGCACTACATCGGCTTGCTTTATAACCGATGAACGAAGGATTCTATCCCATGTCCAATGCTGATTTACAGGCAACTGTACATCAGAAATTTCAGCAACTGGCATCAAGGTCTTATCAAAAAAACCATCTTGTTGTACGAAAATACCTAAAGCCTTATTTTCAGGAAAATACATATTTTTAATAATATCTTTCCATTGAAAAAGCTCATCGTTATGCAAATGGATTTTCTGAGTAAGATCCTCGAACGCCCTGAAATTGTTCTTTTTCACCTTTTCAATACAATCAATGGTATATTGAAGACACCATACTGCAATATAGTTGGTGAACCAGTTATTATTCACATTATTCTCGTACATATTAGGACCTGTAACTCCTAAAATCACATACTTTTGCTTTTCGGAAGAAACATTTACTCGCTGACACCAAAAGCGGGATATAGCAATCAACACTTTTAGTCCATATTCTGCCAAATAGTTCTCGTCACCCGTATAACTAACATAATCATTAATAGCATAAGCGATTATACCATTCCGATGCACTTCCTCAAAAGTCAACTCCCAATCATTAAAACTTTCGGTTCCATTGAAAGTGGCAATCGGAAAAAGAGCTGCACCATTTGTAAATCCAAGTTTTTCTGCATTTTGAATGGCTTTGGGCAAATGTCGGTAACGATACAACAACAGATTTTTCGACACATTTTGGGGCGATGTGCTCAAATAAAACGGAATGCACATTGCTTCTGTATCCCAACGAGTTGCACCCGCATATTTTTCGCCGGTAAAACCCTTAGGGCTGATATTTAAACGTGGGTCATTTCCATCATAGGTCTGATTTAGTTGAAAAATCGCAAATCGGATAGCTTGTTGTGATTCAACATCACCTTCAATAATGATATCTGAATGTAACCACTTCTCGGCCCAAACTGCTGCGTGCTCTTCGAATAATTTATTCCAACCTTTCGTTTTGGACTGACGGGCAAGCGCTCTGGCTCTATCTGTAAGTTCATCGTAAGGATGATTAAGCGAACTTAGAACCGCTACATATTTGTTTATGCAAACGGTGTCGCCAATCCGAACATCGGTACCAATACTGTAGCCCGCTGCTTTTTCTTTCTCTATTTTTGTTGGAATTGTATTAAGTAGTTCATTGTTTTTGTAAAAAACAAAAGTCTGCGCACAGCAAACATGAAAATCGTTGCGACGGGTTTGCGCCCATAAGTGCGATACATCCTGATCGGTTTTTATTTGCAACACGTTCCAGAATGGTTCATTATAATTTGTGAGGTGGTTTCGTACATCAGCATCAATCAGCGGCATAAATGAAATGCGGCCTTCGTAATTTATTGATTTTACTGAATAGCTTATGGCTCCAACTTCCGATTCGGCCATGCTTAAAAACCGTTTCACCGAAACCTGAATTTTATGTCCTTTTTGCGAGATAGCTTCAAAAGTTCTTTCCAGATAGCCCTCGTGCATATTCAACACCCTCTTAAAATTCTGAACATCCCAGGTAGATAAATCCAGTTGGTCATCATTCAATCGCACAACAATGCCTGTCCAATTGGGAGCATTTATTATTTTATCATTCGTATCCGAATATCCGTTTTTCCAATTACCCCGCTCTGCTCTCTCGGGATAATAAATACCGGCTATATACGAACCCAACATGGTTTCGCCCGAATAAAACTCTTCAAAATTGGCACGCTGACCCATATGACCATTCCCAAGACTAAAAATACTCTCGGAAGCCAATTGTCTGTCTGAATGAAATCCCTCTTCGACAATAGACCAGGGGTCAGTTTGTAAATATTTATTCATATGATTAAGAATTTCAAGATGTATTTTTTCAAAAGAGCAACATTATTTATTAGCCTTATTGAAGGGATCATCAACATCGGTTACCCAAAGTGTGAGTATTCCGGCTAAAATCATTGAACAACCTCCAAACACAATAGTGTAAATTGAATTTCCGTCAAAAAGGTGTTTTGTAATACTTCCAAGAATTGTAGCAGCTAAAATTTGTGGTAAAACTATGAAAAAGTTAAATATACCCATATAGATTCCCATTTTCCGGGCTGGCAAGGCACTTGTCAACATAGCATATGGCATAGATAGTATACTTGCCCACGCTACTCCAACTCCAAACATGCTAATTATAAGATAATCGGGATTTTTAAAAAAATAGATCGATATTAATCCCATACCACCCAGAATTAAAGCCAGCAAGTGGGTCACTTTGCGTGAAATTCTGCGAGCTAAAACAGGCAAAAGAAAAGCTACTGCTGCTGCAAAAAAACTATAGGCTCCAAACAAAACGCCCACCCAGTTTGCACCCGTATTGTATGCTTCAGACATTTTATCTATTGCTCCAAAATGATATGCAGTAACAGAAGGAGTGGTGTAAATCCACATAGAGAATAAAGCAAGCCATGTAAAAAACTGAACAACAGCTAATTGAATCATAGTTTTGGGCATATTCATTAAGTCGGTCATCACTTCCACTAAATCATTGTCCTTTTCTCGTCTTCGCATTTCACCTACCAGCAGAAACAGAAGCGCAATAAGGAGTAAAATTCCACTTAAAATATACAATTGTTTATCAAGAGAAAAAAAGAATATTGACCCTAAAGTAATAATACCCTGTATAACAAATACGATTCCGGCAAGAGAAAAACGACGTGAAGGCAGTTGCGTTAGTAAGTCCTTATTTGCGATTCCACTTTCATCGTTAATTTCAAATTCAAGCAATTCATTTGGCGAATATTCCTTAGTACTCAACACAGTAACAAGTATAGTCAATATGAATATACATCCCCCTAAATAAAAAGACCATTTCACCGTATCTGGAATCAGAGCATCTCCCACAGGCACATTCGAAATCCCAGCCCAATTAGCAAGTATATAGGGCAATACAGAACCAGCAACAGCACCAATGCCTATAAAAAAACTTTGCATAGAAAATCCCAAAGTCCGCTGTTCAGATGGAAGCATATCACCTACAAATGCCCTGAATGGTTCCATAGAGACATTGATGGATGCATCCATAATCCACAACATACCGGCAGCCATCCACAGAGTTGATGAATTTGGCATAACGAACAGTGCCAAAGAAGCCAAGATTGCTCCCATTAGAAAAAATGGCTTTCTACGCCCAAAACGATTCCATGTTTTATCGCTCCAGTGACCGATAATTGGCTGAATAATCAAACCTGTAACAGGAGCAGCAATCCATAATAATGGAATTTTATCAACATCTGCACCCAAAGTTTCGAAAATGCGACTTGTATTGGCGTTTTGTAATGCAAATCCAAACTGAATTCCTAAAAATCCGAAACTCATATTCCAGATTTGAGTAAATGATAATTTTGGCTTCATCGATTGTTGTATTTTTCAGGTAAAAAATTATTTAGTTGTTCCTCTTATAATTAGATTTGTTTTTACAATTTTATTCGTATATTGTCCGTGAGTTACACCATTAATTTTGTCGAGAAGTAGCTTAGCCGCATTTTTTCCCATTTCATAGCCATGCTGTTCAACTGTACTTAATAATGGGTCACAGGCTTTAGCCAGTTCACCATCCGAAAAACCAAAAATTGCTATATCTTCGGGCACGCGAAGTTTCGCAAGTTTTACGGCATACAGGATCCCTGCAGCACAATGGTCATTAATCGCAAAAAAACCATCGGGTCTGTCCGCTCTGTCAAGAATTTCGGGTGTAATAATGATAGCTTCCTCGCGCGTGTCGCACACCCGAATCAATGATTCATCAACCACAAGACGGTATTTTCGGAGTGCATCCAGATATCCGTTTTTCCTGTTCTTCGAAATTTCCAAATGAAAAGGTGAACTATAAAAGGCAATTCGTTTGCAACCGGTTTGAATTAAATATTCAACTGCAGCAAAAGCACCCGCGTAATCATCCACCACCACACGGTCGGTGATAATACCGATACAGATTCGGTCGAAAAATACCAGTGGAATATCACTTTCTATGATTTCCTGAAAATGGTCGTAATTGGTGGTATGTTTACACAAAGACGCTAAAACACCTGAAACCCGGGTAGCGACAAGGGCTTTTGTATTTCTAACTTCTTTTTCATAATTTTCACTTGATTGACATAAAATAACATTAAAATCACCTTCGTTGGCTATTTCCTCAATACCTGAAAGAACCGATGAAAAAAAGTAGTTGTTTATTTCTGGTACAATTACACCAATCGTATTATTCTTACTCGTACGCAGACTCAAAGCCAGCGTATTAGGTTTATAATTAAAATCTTTGGCATATTTATTTACGGCATCTTTTGTCGACTGACTAATATCGGGATGATTTTTTAGCGCACGAGAAACCGTGGAAGGAGAGATATTGAGAGCGCGTCCAATATCCTTGATGGTTATTTGTGGTTTATTCATACAAGTGTGATTTAGGGTCCGCTAAATAATATTGGCATCAAAATTATACGCACAATAGAAATACCTTAATATAAGCAATTTACAAACAAAGACAGTAGCTATTATTTTAAAACAATATGATTATCCTTTATTCTGCCTAAAAAAAAGAGAGCACCACAAATGAAGCACAAAAGCTTTTATAAAACAGAAATATTACTATTTTTTGCTTGGAAAATTAGTATGATATATAACATACGATTATGTGCATAAGCTTTTCTTTGTTCCGTGTACGTGATTTAAGAAAGGCATTCTTAACCCATCTTTTCTTTAAGCAGGAAAGTTTTATTCTTTAGCAACAAGGATTTATTCTCAAGCGGCTAACTTATATTCTTAAGCAACAAACTTTTATTCCAAGGCAAGAAAGTTTTATTCTTTAGCTGCAAATATTTATTCTTAAGCGACAAACTTTTATTCCGAAGCAAGAAACTTTTATTCTTAAGCAACAATACCTTATTGTAAAGCATAAAATAGTATTGCTAAGAAAGATTCATTTGCTCCAAAGAATATTTCTGAAATAATCATCCATTATTTTACCTAATCAAAAGAAGATACGACAGAGTACACAAAAGAGGTACAACAATTTTTGTCATGTTGAAACTTCACCTCTGCTTACTTGGAAATTTTATACGATACATACTTGTTCATGCTCACAAGCCTTTGTACTAAAATCATCCTTAAGCATCAAACAATAAGATATATATCAAAACCATTTTCGAAAATAGAGCGGATATTCATTTACAGTAAAAACAATATCATTATTGCTACTACAAAAGTATATTAGTTTACCCGAATAAAAAATTATTTCCGCAGATATTAAAAATATCCACCGCAAACGTTTGCATGAGTATACATAACTTTATTTATAATTTCATGATAGTATATAACATTTACCCTCTATTTTTGCCTCATAAAATTACAAACAGATATTTATTTAGAATTGATTTTAGAATACAACCTAATTATCACTTTATACAATAACAATTTGTTTTGGTTTTAATTACACCAAACAATTATCAACCTTAAAAAAACTCAATGCATGAAGTACACAAACTTTAAGCTAAAATTACGGGCATGTATAGCCATTTTAGTGTTGTTTGTTTTTGCGGCTGCTGTCAATGCGCAACAAACATCCATTTCTGGAATAGTAAAAGATGCAAGTAATGGGGAACCTATCCTCGGAGCTAACATTTTAGAAAAAGGTACATCAAATGGTACAATTACCAATCTTGATGGTCAGTTCACTCTCAAAGTAGCTGCCAATGCTACTTTAATTGTCAGATACATAGGATTCGCAAGTGTCGAAGTTCCAGTAGCAGGTCAAAAAAACATTGTAATTCAAATTAAAGAAGATGCAGTGGCATTAGGCGAAGTAGTAGCAATTGGATATGGCGTTGTAAAGAAAAACGATGCAACCGGTTCGGTTACTGCCATTAAACCAGACAAATTTAACAAAGGATTAACCACTAGTGCCCAAGACATGATTGTGGGTAAAATTGCTGGTGTAAGCGTAATTACTAGCGGTGGTACTCCCGGAGGAAGTTCTACCATTCGTATCCGTGGAGGTTCGTCATTAAATGCTAGCAATGACCCATTAATCGTAATCGATGGTTTAGCAGTAGATAATGATGGAATCAAAGGGGTGGCTAATCAGTTAAGTGCCATCAACCCCAATGATATTGAAACATTTACCGTATTGAAAGATGCATCTGCAACCGCTATTTACGGTTCTCGTGCTTCAAACGGTGTAATTCTTATCACCACAAAAAAAGGTGAAAAAGGATCTAAACCACGCGTTTCCTACGATGGAAATATAACAATTGGAACAGTTGGAAAAACGCTTAATGTAATGAATGGTGACGAGTTTCGTGCATATGCAAAACAACTTTATGGAGTTGTTGGAAGTGCAAACTACAACACTACCGCATTAAATGCACTTGGAACCGCAAACACAAACTGGCAAGATCAAGTTTTCCAAACAACCATCAATCATGAACATAACCTTAGTATTTCTGGAGGACTAAAAAATGCACCTTATCGTGTATCTTTTGGCTATACTAATCAAGATGGTATTATCAAGACTTCAAATTTCGAGCGTTACACAGGTGCCATTAGTGTGAGTCCTTCATTCTTCCAAGATCATTTGAAAGTAAATCTGAACGCCAAAGGTATGATTGTAAACAACCGATATGTCAATGCCGGTGAAATCATCGGTTCGGCACTTGCCATGGATCCAACACAAGCTATAACTTCAGTCGATCCACTTTACAAGAACTTTGGTGGATACTGGCAAACAACAACTAATGATCCAAAAATTGGAATCACAACTAATTCATTAGCAACAAAAAACCCCGTAGGTTTATTAAATCAAAAGAATGACGTTTCGAATGCTAAAGATTTAATTGCCAACGCTGAATTTGATTACAAATTTCATTTTCTACCTGAACTTCATGCACATTTGAATCTGGGTATGGACATTTCGAAAGGTAATCAAAACACAAACATCAGCACTCTTTCCGGAACCAATAATTATTATGGAAACCTCAACATTCAAGATCAATCTAAATCCAACAAATCTCTGAGCTATTTTATGCAATATGCAAAAGAAATGGGCGAACACAGATTTGATATTATGGCCGGTTATGAATGGCAACATTTTTATCGTGAAGAAACTTCGTCAAACCGGGGTCTTGAAAGAGTAGATGCTAACGGACTAGTAACTTTAGACCCAACAGCAGGATATTACAATCCAACAACAACTGCTTTTAAAACTGAAAGCTATTTGGTATCATTCTTTGGTCGTTTAAATTATTCATATGCCAATAAATATCTCTTCACAGCTACCTTACGCGATGATGCAACCTCACGTTTTTCTTCAAAAAACCGTTGGGGATTATTCCCTGCAATGGCTGTAGCATGGAAAATTACGGAAGAAGGTTTTATGAAAGATCAATCTCTTTTTTCTGAAATGAAACTTCGTATGGGCTACGGTATTACTGGTCAACAAAATTTGGGAACTATTATTGGTGATTACCCATATATTCCTGTATATGCGCAAAGTCAAACGGGGTCATCGTATTGGTTGAATGGAAAATATGTAACCACATACAGACCAAATGCATTTAACGATAAGTTAAAATGGGAGCAGACAACTACTTACAATGCAGGACTTGATTTAGGCATTGATAAGGGAAGATACACAGCTTCTTTGGATTATTACCATAGAATCACCAATGACTTATTGGCGGTGGTTGACATACCCGTGGGTACTAACTTCTCAAATCGAGTTGTTAGCAATGTTGGCTCACTAACAAATGATGGAGTTGAAGTTTCATTAAATGCAAAAGCAATTTCCAAAAAAGACTTCACATGGGATATTGGCTACAATGTTTCTTACAATCGGAACAACATTAGCAAGCTAACAGGTAATTCTTCCAGCTTCATGGTTACTGATAGAAATATCTCTTCAGGTACTGGTAATAGCGTTGTTTATAATGCTGTTGGTTATCCATCAAACTCATTTTATGTGTACGAACAAGTGTACGATCAAAACAGCAAACCAATTGAAGGCTTGTTTGTAGACAGAAATGGCGATGGTAAAATCAATGATGACGATCGTTATTACTACCACAATCCGGCAGCAGACATTTTTATGGGTCTATCATCAAAAATAATTTACAAAAATTGGGATTTTGGATTTTCAATGCGTGCCAGTTTAGGAAACTATGTATACAATGATATTGCATCTGGTTATTCAAATGTGGGTGTAAGTGGAGTATGGTCTTCTTCAGGCTTCTACGCCAACAAACTAACCTCCGAGTTCAAAACTAATTTTGTAGGCAAAACTAACAATTATTTCTCTGATTATTACATTCAGAATGCTTCATTTATTCGTTGCGACAATATAACCGTTGGTTATTCATTTAAAGCTCAGCACTCCAAATTCAACGGACGTGTTTACGCAACAGTTCAAAATCCGTTTCTAATTACAAAATATAGCGGATTAGATCCCGAAGTTTCAAATGGTATAGATAACAAGATTTATCCAAGACCAATCCTAACAATTGTCGGTATGAGCCTTAATTTTTAAAAAACAACTCTTAATAAAAAAATTATGAAATACATAAATAATAGATATATATTGTCCTTGTCCATATTTTTAATGGGATTTGGCTTTACATCATGTATCAACGATTTGGATGTAACACCAATCAATCCAGCCGTAATACAAACATTCGACCAAGAAGGTGTATTTGCTAAAATATATTCTTCGTTAGCATTGAGTGGACAAAAAGGACCAGATGGAGATGGTGACGTGGCAGGTATTGATGAAGGCACATCAGCATTTGTACGCTTAACATGGAATTTGAATGAGCTTACTACGGATGAAGCAATGTGCTCATGGGGTGACCCGGGTATACCTGAAATGAATTTCAACAAATGGTCTGCTTCACACGATCAAGTTAAAGGGTTATATAACAGACTTTATTTCAATATTGACCTTTGTAATCAATTCCTTACATTAACAGCCTCATCAACAGATGCTGTTACACTAAAAGAACGTGCAGAAACTCGTTTCATAAGAGCTTTGAATTATGAATACTTATTAGACATGTTTGGAAATGTACCATTTGCAGAAACAGTCTCTTTAGAGCTTCCAAAACAAATTAAACGTGCAGATTTATTCGTTTGGATTGAGAAAGAACTAAAAGAATGCGAAGCTGGTATGTCAGAACCTCAAGCTAGCACTTATTATCGCGCAGATAAAGCTGCTAACTGGTTACTTTTATCACGTATGTATTTGAATGCCGAAGTATATACAGGCACGGCTCGTTGGGCTGATGCAGCAACTTATGCAAAGAAAGTAATTGATTCCGGCTATTCATTATGCCCTAGCTATGAACAACTATTCATGGCCGACAACAGTGGAGCTAAAGCAAATGATGTGAGCACTGTGAACAAAGCACCCAACGAAATCATATTTGCAATTTCTGCAGATGGTGTAAACACTAAAACATGGGGAACTTCTTTATTCTTAATTGCATCAACCCATCTGTCGGGAATGCCTACTTGGGGAACTACCGAAGGATGGAGTGGAAATCGCGCTCGTGCAGCGCTAACTAAAAAATTCTTTCCCCAAGGAATTCCTTCTGGTGCAAATCTTACCGATTTGAGAACCGCTGCAGTTGATGATAGAGCAATGCTATTTGCCGATGATAGAACTGTCGAAATTGCATCAAGCACTATTTTCAAACAAGGATTATCTGTTGCAAAATACAGTAACATTCGTGCGGATGGAAAATCTACTAACGACATTAAATTCACTGATACAGACGTTCCACTCTTACGTAAAGCTGAAGCTTATTTGACTTATGCCGAAGCTGTAACACGTGGTGCTGCAACAATTGGTGGTTATTCGGCACTAGATGCAGTTAATGCGTTACGTGTAAGATCACATGCAACTGCAACATCAACTGTAACAAAAGAAAGTTTATTGGATGAATGGTCACGTGAATTCTATTTTGAAGGACGTAGACGTATTGATTTAATTCGTTTCGGAAGTTATGGCGGAAGCGATTATACTTGGGATTGGAAAGGTGGGAGTGCTACTGGTTCTAAATTTGCCTCCTTCTACAACATATTTCCAATACCAGCAAGCGACCTGTTAGTCAACCCAAATTTAACTCAAAACACGGGTTATTAAATTGTTGTACAATCCAAATTAAAATACAGAAAATATGAAAAAAATTAATATATTATTTATTGTTTTGCTCAGTATAATTGGGTTTACATCTTGCGAAGATACCAAAGACCCAATAATAAACTCTGCAGCTATCAATGGAAGTCTAAGTTTCAAACTTAATCAACCTCAATATTCAAATTATTTGCTCGAAGATGCAAGTTCCACAAAAGATTTGGATTCTCTTACTTGCGTTCAACCCGCTTACGGATTTACAGCTGCTGTAACGTACTCAACTCAGGTATGTGGGGATGCTAATTTCGCAACTGGCACATTTCAAACTTTACCCACTACAGTAAATGGTGAAAAAGTTGGGGTAAACGTAAAGGAAATGAACAAAGCAATCATTTCATTGTTTGGGAAATTACCAAATCCGGTAGTAACAAAAGATGTTTATGTAAGACTTAAAGCTTACATTACTGATGCTAGTTACTCCACAACTACAGACAGTTTAATTGTAAAACCGCTGTATTCGAATGTAGTAAAACTTAGAATCACTCCGTATGAATTCCCATTATTCCCATATACAGATGCGTCTATTACACTAAGACCATGGTACATTATTGGATTGGGTGGTAAATGGGACAATAACAAAGCAGGACTGGGTGCTTCATTGATTCCGTTGAATCCTGTAGCAGGTAATAAATATGATTTGAATGGAGATGGTGAATATACATATACAGGATATTTCTCTGCCACTACTAATTTCAAATTAATTCGTGACATTGAAGCTTGGTCTCCATCGTGGGCTATGACAGGTGGCGTTCTTAAACTTAACGGTGCAGATAACATTACCATACCAGCCAGTGGATATTACACAATCACATTGAATTCAATTGACAACACTATGACTATGGTAGCCACAACAACTCCGAAGACTTACGCTTCAATGGGTTTAATTGGCGCATTTAATGGTTGGGGAGGCGATGTAGCAATGACTGCCAATCCAAATACCGGAAGTCACGTATGGTATACTACTTATACTTTTGACTCGGCAGATGGTTGTAAATTCAGACCTAATGGGAATTGGGACATGAACTGGGGAGCTGGTACATTCCCATATGGAATTGGAACCTTCAATGGAAGTAACATCCCATATACAGCTGGAAAATACACAGCTATACTAAATGATATTGATGGTAGTTACTATTTTATCAAACTTTAAAGAAAACATGCGTACTGCTTAAAAAAAGGCAGTACGCATTGAAAAGAACTAATTATTCATTATAAAACATATTGAAAATGAAAAAAATAGTATTATTCATATTTTCGGTTGTTATTGGTTTGAGCTTTACCTCGTGTGAAGATCCGTATGCCAATCAAAAGGTGGCAAGCCCAACCGCATATCCTCAGGAAACACTTCAAGACACAACCGGGTTCGCAGCTGCACTTAAAACCGGCGTCAGCCCTCTGACAATAGCAACAAATAAATTAACTAGTCCATTGGCGTTGCTAACTTGTTCATCGGTGCTTAACAGAGTTGATACTGCTACCAGAGCTGAATACAAAATTCAATTTACCAACCTTGCTACATTTGCTAACTTTATCACCATTCCTATTACCTTCGATGGCAAAGCAGGCTCAGATGTATCAGTTGACTGCAAACAATTCAATGATTCGATTAAAACCTACAACAAGAATGCGGTTCAACGCACTATTTATGTTCGTTTATTGTCGTACATTGTAAAAGGTGGACTAAAAACCGTTTACACTTCTAAAGTTGCGACACTATTGGTAACACCAAACAATTATGTTCCGACACCTCTGAACGACATTGCTTCACTTCCGATGAACAGTTTTGTCAACATCGATGTACTTGGAAACGATACCGATCCTGAAAAAGATGTATTAACGGTATCGGCTGTAGGAACAGCTACACATGCTACTGTTACTATAAACACTGATGGAAAAGTAAAATACACACCAACAGTAGGCTATTCGGGAGCTGATAGTTTCAGCTACACAGTAAGCGATGGTAACGGCAATACAGCCACAGCGAATGTTGATGTAACGGTAATGGCCATTATGCCTTACACTGCAGTAACTCCAAGACCATGGTACTTAGTGGGAGCAGCAATCGGCGATGGTTCATGGAATAACGCTACAGCTGGCTTAGGTGCTGCATTATATCCTCTAAGCGTTGTTACAGGCAATAAATATAATATTGCTGGTGACGGAGAATTTGCATACACTGGTTATTTTGAAGCGGGCAAAGCCTTTAAATTAATCCGCGATCCAGGTAGCTGGGATGAACAATGGGGAGTAACGAATGGTGTTTACACCCATAATACCGGAGGCGATATTACAGTTCCAACTAGTGGATACTATACTATCAATTTAAACTCAATCACAAATACTCTGACTATTGTTCCTTCAATTATTACTCCAACACAATATACATCAATGGGCATGATTGGAGAAATGAATAGTTGGGGTGGCGACATTGCTTTGACACCTGCAGCGTCAACAAACAATCACATTTGGTACACTACATATACTTTTGCCAATGACTTTACTCCTCCTGTAGGTAGTGGTGGAATGAAATTCAGAGCTAATGGCGGTTGGGATAACAATTGGGGAGCAGGCACATTCCCTGTTGGGTTAGGAACAAATGGTGGAACAAACATACCTCACAAAGCTGGAAAGTACATTGTAATTTTCAATGATATTGATGATAACTTCTACTTTATCAAGCAATAATATTTATCTATAATTTCTCAAGAAAAGTCTGACCTCCCAAAAGTTCAGGCTTTTCTTTCTTCAAAACATTTACAAACAAAAGATATTATGTACAAAAAAGCACTTCTCCTGGTCTTGAGTCTGGTTTCATTGAGCATTAGTGCTCAAATTGAACGCATCGAACCGGCCTTTTGGTGGACAGGAATGAAAAACCCTCAACTTCAATTATTGGTACATGGAGATAGTATATCTAAAAACCAAATTATCATCAACTATCCCGGCGTAAAATTACTTAAAGTAAACAAAGTTTCGAATCCAAACTATTTGTTTGTCGATTTGCTGATTGATGCCAAACTGGCAAAAGCGGGTAAGTTTAATATCCTTTTCAAACAAAATGGAAAAACGAAGGCGAGCTATAGATATGAGCTAAAATCAAGACGTCAAAATTCTGCTCAGCGACAAGGATTTTCTAGCTCGGATGTGATTTATTTGCTTATGCCAGACCGCTTTGCAAATGGAGACGGATCCAATGACAATGTAGATTCACAACCTGAGAAAGCCAACCGTGCCAGCGATTCCGGACGTCATGGCGGGGACATTAAAGGAGTTCAAGATCATTTAGATTATATAAAAAAGCTGGGTGCAACAGCTATTTGGTGCACGCCTGTCCAGGAAAACAATTTCACCAAATACACTTACCACGGCTATGCCATAAGCGATTTCTACAAAATAGATCCACGGTTTGGCAGCAATGATGAATACGCCGGGTTCGTGACAGCATCTCATCAAAAAGGGTTGAAAGTGATTATGGATATGGTTTCTAACCATGGGGGAATTGGTGCCTGGTGGATGAAAGATTTACCCATGAAAGACTGGATTCATCAATGGAAAGAATTTACCTTCACAAATCACAAAGCTGCAACGTTGAAAGATATACACGCAGCAAATATAGATAAAAAAACATTTGTCGATGGTTGGTTTGACACTACTATGCCAGATATGAACCAACAAAATCCGTATTTCTGGACATACTATATTCAAAATTCTATTTGGTGGGTGGAATATGCCAATCTGGACGGTATACGAATGGATACTTACCCGTACAACGACCGGGATGCTATGGCTAAATGGGCAAGAGCCATTACTAATGAATATCCACATTTCAACATTATGGGCGAAACCTGGCTTTCAAGTTCAATGGATATTGCATTTTGGCAAAAAGATGCTACCAACTCATTAAAATACAATTCTCAATTGCCGACAGTCATGGATTTCATGACAGAAAGAGCACTTGAAACATGCTTTAATGAGCATGGAAAATCGTGGGAAGATAAAGGTATGAACCGACTCTATAATACTATCACTAACGATTATTTGTATGCAAACACTAACAACCTGCTTGTTTTTGCGGAAAACCATGACACGCAACGTTATAACTACCTATTGAACAGCGATATAAATAAATATAAAATGGCAATGTCGTTTCTAATGACAACACGTGGTATACCGCAAATCTATTACGGAACTGAAATAGGAATGACAGGCAACAAAGACAAAGGTGATGGCGATATTCGACATGATTTTCCTGGTGGATGGAGTGGTGATTCGATAAATGCTTTTTCAGCCAATGATAGAACGGCTGTTCAAAACGAGTACCATAGCTATCTGGCAAAACTGCTCAACTGGCGAAAAAATAAACCGGTAATTCACACAGGGCAATTGACCCATTATACACCTGAAAATGACATCTATGTGTACTTCAGATACAATGAAACAGAAAACATAATGGTAATTATCAACAATAACTTAACCGACCAAACTCTAAAACTTGATCGCTATGCAGAGAGTTTAAAAGGCAAAACAAAAGGCACCGATGGAATGTCAGAAAAGTTGTACGACCTCACTGCACCCATTCTGTTACCAAAAGAAAGTGTACTCATCCTGGAATTAAAATAGCGATTTACTGCATAGCTGTACATTTCTATTCTTACAAAAAAAGTCCGATTAAATTCGGATTTTTTTGTATAATACCTTGGCAAACTTGATAAATGCAAACGTTTGCACACAAAATAAATTCTTTCTTCATAATGCATAAAACACAAGGTAGAATATTGCTGTATATTTGTGCTGATTAGGGAATATGAACCTATTACAAATCGACACAATTATGAAAAAATCAATTACTACTTTATTCCTTCTATTAATATCGATAGCAGGTTGGGCTCAAATAATTACAACCACACCCACCTTTGTGACTCAAAGCGGTGGAGCAATTGATATTGTCTACGATGCAAGTTTAGGCACGGCTGGCTTGAAAGACTATACAGGCACCGATGGAATTTATGCTCACACAGGGGTAATTACCACCGCCAGCACTTCGGCCACCGATTGGAAACACGCACCAACCTGGGGTGATAATGCGGCAAAATACAAGTTAACATCACTTGGGAACAATAAATACAAGTTAACCATTACGCCCGATATGGCCACTTACTATGGCTTAACTGCCGGTGAAACGGTCACTAAAATGGCATTTGTTTTCCGCAATGGCTTAAGCACAAAAGAAGGAAAAGATACCGGTGGAACTGACATTCTGGTGAACATATTTCAAGCCGGACTAAACATTGCCTTCATTACCCCGGCAGCAAATCTAAGTGTTGCAGTAGGAACTAGCATGAACATACAAGTTGGAGTATCAGCCACTGCCGATTTAAATCTAAAAATCAATGGCACCAGCGTGCAAACCGCCACAGCAGCTACAAGTTTGGCCTATTCATATAATTTTGCCACCGCAAACGACTACACCTTAATTGCATCAGCAACTGCTAATGGCACAACTGTTTACGATACAGTAAAAGTAAGTGTGGCTGCACCAGTTACAAGTGAGTCGCGGCCTACAGGCGTAAAGGACGGTATCAATATAATTGATGCTACAACAGCAACGCTGGTATTGTACGCTCCAAATAAAAGCAATGTCTTTTTGATTGGGGAGTTCAATGACTGGACCCAATCAAATGCTTATCAATTGAAAAAAGATGGAAATTACTGGTGGATTACGCTTACAGGGCTAACTGCAGGTAAGTTATACGGTTACCAATACCTTGTTGATGGCACATTGAAAATCAGTGATCCGTACACCGAACTTGTTCTGGATCCGTGGAATGATAAATGGATCAACCAATACAATTCTATTTTCCCCAACCTAAAGGCATACCCTGATGGCAAAACCGATGGTTTGGTAGCCACCTTACAAACGACTAAAACAGCTTACAGTTGGGAAGTTCCTACATTCGCAATGCCTCCTCGCGAGAACATGGTGATTTACGAAATGCTTCTGCGCGACTTTACAACACAAAAATCGTTGGAAGCCGCCATCACCCATCTCGATTACCTTAAAACCCTTGGAATTACAGCGGTAGAATTAATGCCAATTCAGGAATTTGATGGAAATAATAGTTGGGGATACAATCCAAACCACTATTTTGCACCCGACAAAGCCTATGGAACGCCGGAAATGTACAAGAAATTTATTGATGAATGCCACAAACGGGGCATGGCCGTACTGTTGGATATGGTTTTCAATCAGGCGTCGGGCATTAATCCTTTTGCGTTGCTTTACTGGGATAGTACAAATAGCAGACCAGCTGCAGATAATCCATGGATGAACCCTGTTGCTCCGCATCCATACAGCGTTTTAAACGATTTTAATCACAGTTTTACCGGAACAAAAGAATATTTTAAACGTGTACTTCAATACTGGATTACCGAATATAAAGTTGATGGATATCGCATGGATTTGACGAAAGGATTTACTCAAAATAGTTCTACAGAAGCCACAGCCAGCAATTATGATCAGTCGAGAATTGATAATTTGACCGCCTATTACAATGCTGCGAAGTCGGTAAAAAGTGATGTAATGTTTATCCTGGAGCATTTTTGCAACAATGACGAAGAAACAGTGTTGGCGAATAGCGGAATGTATCTTTGGCGAAATGCCAACAATGCCTACTCACAATCAGCCATGGGATACCAAACTAGTAGTGATTTTAGTACACTAAACACCACTCCCCGCAGTTGGGTAGGTTATGCCGAGAGTCATGACGAAGAGCGAAATTTCTATAATGCCAAGATAAATGGCGTAGGTGTTATCTCAACAGATTCTATTGCCCGTATCAAACGAGTGCCACTAAATATAGCTTTCACAGCATTAATGCCCGGGCCTAAAATGATATGGCAATTTGGTGAAATGGGATATGATTATTCTATTAATTCAAACGGTGGGCGTACCAACGAAAAGTCATCAGCATGGGGATATTTAAATCTGGCGCATCGTAAAGCAGCTGCCGACGCGTGTGCAAAAATAATCTCACTAAAGAAATTATATCCAACTCCCTTTACGCAGGGAACGTACAGCATCAATGTTACACAATCCGACTGGAATACCGGACGTCGTTTAGCACTTTCGCATGCCGACCTAAGCATGGTTATGTTGGGGAACTTCAATGCTTCTGCAACGATTACTGCCAGCCCTAATTTTCCAAAAACAGGCATTTGGTACAATTTACTTACCGGTGAGGAACTCAACGTAACCAACACTGGCATGACAATTAGCATGCAAGCAGGTGATTTATTGATTTACACCGATAGAAAAGTGAATTTTACGAGTGCGGTCAACAATCCGAAAACATTGCTTAACTGCAATGTATTTCCAACGGTAACAGTCGGCAAAGTGTACGTCACAACTCCAAATGCAGTGAAAGAGTTAAAGGTTTATAACATGCAGGGCTTGCTCTTAAAAACTGTAACAAGTAAACCTGAAGTAGATCTATCAACACTAAGCACAGGTATATACTTAATGGAAGTTAGTACTTCGGACGGGAAAGGCAGTTATAAAATTGTAAAACAATAAAGAGCCATATAGTCCTACAAAAAATGCACAGCTAAAAGTAGCTGTGCATTTTTTGTATAAATTAGTTTAGTAATAAATTACCTACTCTAAAATTTATTGAAACATGTTTCTAAAGTGTTGGAAAAAGTTCTTTGAGGCAGCTGCATTTGGTTTTACGTTATCCGATTTACCAAGCTTCTCCATGACTGTTTTTTCTTCTTTATTCAGGTTCTCCGGAATATAAACACCTATATTTACCAACAAATCACCAGTGCCGTAACGGTTTACACTTGGTAAACCTTTGCCACGTAAGCGTAGCACCTTACCCGGTTGTGTTCCAGGGGCAATAGTTACTTTTACTTTCCCTTCTACGGTAGGCACTTCAATAGAGCCACCCAAAGTTGCCATTGGCACAGTAAGCAAAAGATTATATATTAGGTCGTTTTCATCACGAATTAATTCAGGGTGAGCTTCTTCTTCAACAAGCACCAATAAATCTCCGTTCACTCCTCCCCTACGCGCTGCGTTTCCTTTTCCGCTAACCGAAAGTTGCATACCTTCCATAACTCCTGCAGGAATATTGATGGTAATTACTTCGTCTTCGCGAACAACGCCTTCGCCACTACAGTGTTTACATTTATCTTTTACAATTTTACCTTCACCATTACATGTCGGGCATTCTGCTGCCGTTTGCATTTGGCCTAAGATGGTGTTTTGCACACGGGTAACACGTCCCTGACCATTACAGGTTGTACAAGTTGTAGAAGAAGATCCGGCTTCAGCACCGGTTCCGCTACAGTGCGAACAAGCGACCTGTTTTTTTACTTTGATTTTCTTTTCGACTCCTACGGCTATTTCTGCAAGTGTAAGTTTCACTTTCACCCGCAAATCGGAACCTTTACGAACCCGTTGACCGCCACCGCGCTGACCACCACCAAATCCGCCAAATCCGCCGCCACCAAAATGACCGCCAAAAATATCGCCAAAGTGTGAGAATATATCATCCATATTCATTCCGCCACCATTGAAGCCACCGCCACCTGAGGCACCGCCTACACCGGCATGACCATATTGATCGTAACGCTGACGTTTCTGCGTATCGCTTAGAATCTCATAAGCTTCGGCTGCTTCTTTGAATTTTTCCTCCGACTGTTTGTCACCAGGGTTCTTATCCGGGTGGAACTGAATGGCCTTTTTGCGGTAAGCCTTTTTTATTTCATCAGCTGAAGCCGATTTGGACACTTCTAATATTTCGTAAAAATCTCTCTTAGACATTTCTCTTTCGTTGAATTATGGAATTAGGCGACATTCTACAATCGACTAACTATTTTCTGATAACTATTTACTAACTACTGAATTACTCTCCAACTACTACTTTAGAGAAACGAATCACTTTATCGTTCAACGTATAGCCTTTAGAAGCACAATCTATAATTTTACCTTTCAAGTCTTCGCTTGGTGCAGGAAAAGTTGTTATTGCTTCATGAAATTCAGTATCAAAAACCTCATTTTCTGTTGGGATAGCCTTTACTCCTTTTGAAAGCAAAAATGCTAAAAATTTATTATAAATAAGTTCAACACCATCTTTTACAGCTTGTACATCTTCAGATGTTTCCATGGCTTTTAACCCACGTTCAAAATCATCAACCAATGGCAGCATATCAACCAAAACACCCTCACTGGCTGTTTTCAACAAATCCATTCTTTCTTTTAGCGTACGTTTGCGGTAATTATCAAACTCGGCCATCATCCGAAGATTTTTGTCATTCAAATCGGCACATTTTTGAGTCAAAAGTTCCAATTCGTCAACTGGTGCTTCTACTGTATTTTCGGTTGACTCGCTAGATTGACAGGCTTCTGCAGCTTGCGCACCCTCTTTTACGTCTAAATTTTCCTCTGGATGTTTATTCTTCTTCATACTTTTATTGTTAAATTCAAACTTCTATATTAATCAAAATATCGAATTAGTAGTTTTGAGTTTTAGTTCGGTGTAACAGGTCAATAATTTTGCCAAAACACCCGATTTCCGTTTTTGGCAGAAATCGGGTGGCAGAATGGCAGATTTAACTCCATCCCAATTAATATTTCAAGACAAAATGTACGAAACCACCCCGAATCAGCTGTTTGAGAACAGCATTCCTGGTTTGAAAAAGTACGTAAATTTTCTATCGTGTCAACATAAATTTAAAGCTAACTCCAAAGTTAGTTGACGATACGGGGAATGAGGAAGAAATGAGCGGCGAACTCATTTGCTTATCATAGAACAATTGAATGTTTAGTTTCGAACTGAAAACATAGTCTGCAATTACTTTTAGGGTCAATAATTTATTTCCACTAGAAGCTTGAGTCAGATTGCTGTCAATCTTTCGTAGAAGCGTTTTAATATCTTTGTAAGACAAATCTGCACTTAATTTCAAGTCATTTTTAATGGTGGTTTGTTTATCGTTTTTCAATTTCAGGATAACATCAAAATCCTTGATAACGTACCCCATACCTACCACATATTCATCGCTTGCTGCTTCAACCAATTGCGTGCTCGACAAATTGAGAGCCAGGTTGCGTTGCTTGCGATATTCCACCTTAGCTGTCATACTGTTGTTCATTGCCACATTTACACCAATGAGTGGACTAAATTGTTCGGTCAACGAAACAGTTGAAATATCATAAGGAGATGACATTATCGGATTATTGGTTTGCACATCACGCACATAACCAAGTGCACTATTATCGCCACCTACACCTTCCCAGGTGGAGAATGAAGTATACGCTCCCACACTGTAACGACAAGTGTAAGCATGCGTAAGACTCACCGATCGGAAATGATTTTTAACCCATGGCAAACGCGACAGACCATCATAACTAATGCGCCAGTTAGGCAAAACACTCAACAACGAAAGAAATGGATTGGTACTCATTGAGTTCGCATCCCGTCCGGTATAAGCAGCCAGAAAGGCCGGAATTAGCACATCGGCCGAATTTTCGGAGTAACCCGTATTGGCATTAGCAACCGTTCCAAATTCCTTTCCTGCAAAAGCAGGGATATCTTTGAAAAAACCACTACTTGGATAACGAGTACCGGTATATTGTTTATTCAATCTGTTTTGTATAATCTTTCTATTGGCCAAAAAGGTGTTGAACACTTCAGAATTATAATTCTGGTTGGCAGTTCCCATTGGTTTAAAAGCAGTGGAAAGTGCCACCAGAGTGATATTATAACTCCCCGTAAAGCTTGTTGGCATTCCTTCAAACATATACTGAATAGTTGTATTATCGGCAGTATAGCGCTTAGCACTTACATCTATCTTGAAACCTGGCAGAGGCTCAAGTGTAGCCTTTATATCAAGATCGGATGTAAATGCAGTAGTGGCAGGATTGACGATACTTGTATCATTCACCAACCAACCATTATCCAACGCTCTTTGAAGCAGGTTTTTGTCCTGAAATCCAAAAGCAAAAGCATATCCCGGCGCATTCATCTGAGAACCAACTGCACCATATTTTTCCTGACCAAGGAAAACCGGCTCAGGTAAGAAACCCGGTAACACAGTACTGTTCGACTCACGATAAGTAAAGCTTGCACGGCGCACCATCATCAACATACGAGCCACAAAATCAACAGTTTTTGCGCTTGCCGTTTGTTCATTTGGATCCTGACTAACGATAGTAAGCATGACACTGTCAACATCTATCTGAGGTGTTATTTCAAGCGAAGTACTATTTCTGGGTTTATAAGATAATACCATCGGTCTACCTAACTTATCGAATGCTTTAAAACTGAATTTATCACTGCCCAAACGATGATTAACTGTAATAGGCTTATTCTTTTCCAACCGTACCATTTGGTTATAGCTTTTAGACTGGAATTTTTGTTTATTAGTATTCGGTTGCGTTGCAAACCTTCGATTTACATCCTTCAGATATTTTGATTTATTGTACAAAGTCTCAAAATTGAAAGTTCCATCGACTTGCCATGCTCCCATGCTGGTAGCAATATTTCCCAACTGACTTTTACCCGTCACTTGAGCCATTCTGTTCCAGTCGTAGGTAGAATTATAGTTAGCATTGGCTGTAACCCAATCGAATATAGGAATTTTACTAATTGGCAAAACCCACGAAGCCGAAAAAACCTGTTGATAGGCATAGGGAGTACCTAATTTACGAATATTTGACCAAACCGAATCGCGCCATTCTTTGTAATAATCGGGATTGACCTCTGGTGTTTTGTATGGCTCAGCAATGTTGGCATTCATGGCAGATTGGAAACTAAATTTAAGCGAACGCGTTAAATCGTACTTAATATCGAAGCGTCTATTCCACATAAAATCACGACTGAAAGTCATATCCAAAGCTTGATCGGATCCAATAGTTGACGCTCCGGCATTTAAATCGCGTAATTTTACCTGCGAATATTGTCTGTTCATATTCGTATTCAGACTCAACGATGTAGGTAAATAATTCAGATTAAAATCTTTTACTATTTTCAACATTGGACTACTCAGTGCTTTGACATTTTTAAAGGGCTCCCAAGGTGTAGGGTTAAACGAGAAATTATAGTCTATAGCCGCACGTTGATCTTTTACTAAATTTTGCTCCACTTCCTGACTATGCTGTTTTGTTTCATTAAACGCATAGCTAAACGACACATTGGCAGGATCGTAAAACTGCGGGGTTTTACTTCTAATATTGACTCTGGCTCCGGTGATATTGAAACTTTTTGTGGTCACTACCGATTGCGTAAGTGATTTCAGCGAGTCGCGATCGGCTTTATTATCCATACTTGCCAACTGATCTTTTAGCTTTATATCTTGATCAAGTGGATTGTATTTGGGTGATAAAGTTTCATTTGAATACGAGAAATAAGCCGGAATCTGAATTTTTGCCTTCTCTGGCAAGAAACGGCCAAGCTCAAGCGCTGTGGAGAAATTCATTTGATATAAATCATCCAGACGTCTGGTCATAACGTTACTTTCAATACCACCAAATCCTGCAGATTCTGTACGACCAGATAGATTCACATTTCCAATATCCGACAATCCAATGGCCAAATTTCCCATAGCAGCCCATCCACCCGACTCGTCGAACTCAGACATGCGCAACTCATTCACCCAAATTTCTCCGGATTTTACATCGCCCCTCACCTCTCCTTTCACACTTCGAACACCAATCATAATGGTCTGAACTTCGGACAAAGAGGGGTTACCAACCACTGTAATTTTATTTTTTAGCTTTGCAGCGTCGGGTTCATTGATTGTATATGGGATTGTATTTCCAACACCTGTCACACCGTTTTGCCTATCTACATTTCGTTTTAGCTTAGCATTGGTAAGTACAGAGAAAGGAAAATCGAACATATTCTCGGGATACCAAACTTTTTCACGATCAGAACTTACTTCACTCACATATTTTCCCTCTGGTGTTAACCGTAATGGAATTTCATACTCGTAATAGTTATTGACCATATCTGATCCCAAACGAATGAAACACGACAACTGATTGTCTTGCAAATTGGTATTATCGTTTAGAAGTTTTTCGGCATGCACAAACATTTGTAAACGTTTGTATTGGCGCATATCAAAATTGGTATTTTTATATACTGCACGAGCATCACCCGGCGATAGATCGGTAACACGCAGAACCATCGCCTGCTCATTTAGTTGCAATAATTGCTGTTGTCCCGGATCGGTTTCGCGCGTCACACCCGGAGGCAAGACATAATTTACAGGAGACTTTTTACCATTTTCCTCTATATTTACAGCCTGAACATCCAATTTTCCAGCAGATATTGGTAGGGTACCGGTAGGATAAAGCGTTTGGTCAAAATTACGCCACTCACCACGAACCAAATCCATAGTTGCAAAACGTAAATGCGTTTCTTTTTCAAAATTAGTAAGAAACATTCTAATAAATCGGATGGATTTAAAATTACGAATGCTTCCAATTTTGTCGTCATATTGTCGAACAGGAATCTTGAACTGATACCATTTAACAGGCACTACATCCCCATCTTTAAGCTTTACATCAGCAGTTACAATATCGGTAATATGGTTATCACCAATATTCATCAAGGCTTTATTTAAACGAATGCGGTATTGATAATACTTTTCGTATTCGTTCAAAGTGTTGTCCTGATTTATATCTTCCTGATCGGGTAATGAAGTAGCCGATGACCCATAAATATCTGTCGAAGTAGTTTCGGGCGAATTACCTTCAACCCCATTATAATGTTTGTAACGGGCAAGTACCCCGAGGGTATCAGTATCATAATCGCTACCACGATAGAAATGGTAATTATCGCCAGCAGGATCTCTTAATGGTGAAAATGGGTCATTTTGAAATCGTTGTTTTGCATCAGGTGATAGCTTTGCACTAATACCTGTAACATAATCTTTGTATGTAGAAAACTGGAATTCATTTGCGTCAGAAAGACCATCCAGTCCCACATCCTGATTCTGCCGGGCTCCTGCTGTATTATCGAATGCGCTAACCGTCGATTGTATCTTTGGAACAACACCCCACACTGTTTTTTCTGCCTTGGTAATATCACCATCAAGTGGCAATCCTTGCTCAAACGACTTCTTTCCATCTTTCAGAACATCTTCACTTACGTCTCCCAGATTAAAGTACAAATCGCCACCTTTGTCGCTGTTTGCTTTATCATTTATAAATGGATCCATCATCCAAAACTCGATGTATTCGATGTTCGAAGTTTCGAAATCGCTGGCACTTGCATCCAACTTCCGCATAATTCCACCCCAACGGTTTTTAGGATTAGCCAGTGTTCCATCGGCATTCATCCCTGCCACATCAAGATTATAAGGTCCGCGTTCTGTAGGATAATATGATAAATTCAGCACCGTCATCCTCGAAGTTTGTCCTTGGGGGGTCATTCTGTTGGGAAAAATTTCCTGTTCGAGCACCGTACGTATTAAATGATTCGATTGAATCTTATCATCCCGCAAATATTGAGGCGTAGCACTTACGTTAGAGTTAAATATCGGATCGACTAAATACCATGACATCAGCGCACGGTTCTTTCCGTATTCAACATCGTTGCTTTTAGCAGCTTCGGGGAACAAAGCATTTGCGCCGGGGTTATATGGCGTACTAGCCAGATACCAACTAAACGGATAATGAATATCGATAGTCGTTTTGGTCGATTCAAAGTCGTCGAGATAAGCTAAACCCGCAGATCCAATCACATTGGAATGTCCAGGTATTAACTGTGCAAATTCGGCATTCAAAGCGATAGTTGAGGGCTTGGTTGCATTTACAAAGGGCAATTTGTCAAGCATATTGGTAAGCCATTGCGACTCGGTGCGCCACGAGGTATTCATCCCCCAAATAGTATTAGAGATGGGTTCACTCCCGGTATTCACTTTGGTGGTAAGCGGCATTTCCGACAAGTGCATAACTGTACCACCCAAGCTAAAATCCTTATTAAATTTATACTCTAAATGCGTACCAACCAACGATTTTCGTTGCATACTGAACATGGATTGATTTTCGAGTTTCACATCAATCTTTGTTTTGGATTGAATCAAAGCCTGATCAATGATTGTAACTGTGCCCATGGTATAATCCACCGTGTAGTCCTTATTTTCGACCAAAGCAACGCCGCCGGCGGTAACCGTTACTGATCCACGCGGCACATTCATTGCATTCAGACGTATTTCGGAAGTAGCACCGCTGGTACCTTTATACTCTCCTACCAAACGGAATTTCTTTTTCTGACTATAACTTTGAGCCACAACAAGAGTAGAGTCATACAGTTCCTGAAATACATATTTATCTGCAATTACTGTATTTCCAATTTTTTCGCGAAGGTGTTTACCAAAGGGTTCCAAGACAGGAAAAATAATTCTACCGGTTGACGACAGTGCTGTATAACCTTCAACAAAGTCAAACTTTCCATCTTTGTTGAGATTATTTTTTGAATCCAACCGATCGAGGTTCATTACCCGAAGCAATAGTTCATTTTTTATGTTGCCTTCGGTAAGGTACTGTAAATCAGTACCAATAGAGTCGTTACGATAGACGATATTCAACTTGAAATTATCTCGTTGAATTTCCATTGCACCCAGGTTGTAAACGTTTTTCATCATCAAATCCCACAAAGCTAACTGTGGTGATTGGGCAGTGGCTTTCAACAACTTTACAACCAATGCATTCGGAGCCGCAACATTATCGGTAGAGAATTCACCCACCTGATACACTTGTCCGCCATACGAATACTCATATGCCACCCCAAGTACCTCATCGGGATTCAAGGTATTGCGCAAAGAAATAAATCCCAAACTAAGATTCAGCGTATATTCGGATGGTTCCAATCTGCGGGCGCTTTCTATTTTTTCGTAATCTTCGCCACCATTAATTCCATATACGCCCAAACTTGAAGAGAGAACATTGTTTGCTCGTTGCACATCGCGCACTCCATCAATGGCTGTAACTTCATCGTAAAGCGTATTGACTTTATTCTTTGGTAGCTTTACAGTACCATTTCTGGTCCAGTGAGAGTTATCGATTACATCGGCTTCACCCAAATCCATAAAAGCAACAATATTCCTTGCCTGATCGTAGTTTCCACGTTTATTAGTAACCCAAACCTCCACTCTTTTAATGGTAATACCCGACGAAATCAAGGGTAATTGGCTCATTGATTTCTCGTAATTGTCGCGAAAATAATGCGCTAAAAAGAAGTGCCGGTTTTCATCGTATGCATCGGCATCTATATCAAATTTTGTAGTTTGCGTTCCTCCTTTTGAACTCACAGTTTGTGTTTGCGATTCTTGTTGTGATGCAAGAGCAGTGACGCTTAGTTTTCCAAACTGCAATTCGGTTTTCACCCCAAAAAGCGCAGTGCTACCTGAAATCAGCGAACTGTTCAGTTGCATGCTTACGTTACCGGCTTCGATGCTTTTGATAATATCATCTTCTTTCCCTTTGTAGGCCAACTTCACCATTTTCTGATCAAAATCGAAACTGGACTCGGTGTTGTAATTCAGCCCGAAATTCAATTTATCACCCACATTACCGGTTACATTCAGCTGTATTTTTTCATCGAAGTCAAAGATATTCGACTTTCGCATCCGTTCAGTGAGTGCCGGATTATTTATTTTATTGCTCTTGAACCCAAACACCAACTCGGCCGAACCTTGCGTTTTTATTTGCAAACCGCCCGGACCAAACACCTTATCAGCAGGCCCAAGACTGAACTTGATATCCGATTTGGAAAATTTATCTTCATTATTTACCTGTGCTTTGGAGTTTTTTTCCTTCCAATATCGCTGCAAATCAAGCTTGGCCGAGAAGTTACGATACTCTTCCGGGGTCATGGTAAATGGAGTGGAAATATCCGTTTCGCCCACCTTAGAGCGCAGAACATAATTGCCCGTTCGGGTATCGTATTCGAAACCGGACTTTACATTAGCCGGTTGAGGGGCATCCATCGGATACTTAGCATTCAAGTCCTCGTAACTATCCTGCGTGTATTTTTTTATGGGAAAGGTAGTGGAAGTTGTTTTAGTTGTATCTGATACAGGTACTGCATTGTCGGGCGCGGGTGGCTCAACATTGTAACTATCTACAGGACTTACAAATGCGTAAGCCGAACTGAGTACTAAGCCACAGATGAATAATACAGGAAGAAGTTTTTTTGTAAAAATCATAAATTTCAAGACTAGCACACTTTTACAAGCAGCACTAAAAACGCATGTTGGATTAGGTAATTCTTTTTAGAACGAAGAAACTTTATAACATTTTCAGAGCTAACTTAATCAATTGCTCCACTTTCAAAGTCGGTTGATCTTTTAAAATACGATCCACCACTTTTTGCGAAGCAGCCGAAGCAAAACCAAGCATGACCAATGCCGACACCGCTTCTTCTTTTTGTTCAGAATGTATGTTTACAGCCGCGTTAGGGAACTCGCCGCCACCCACATTCTTTATAATTTTATCTTTTAAATCTACAATTATACGTTGAGCTGTTTTTGTACCAATGCCTTTTATAGCGTTCAAGGCCACTACATTGCCGGTGGCTATCATTTCCTGAATTTCCTGCGCGGTATATGACGACATAATGACGCGGGCCGTGTTGGCGCCAATGCCCGATACTGAAATCAACAACAGAAACAACTGACGTTCGGCTTGAAACCTGAAACCATATAACACGTGAGCATCTTCGCGGATAGCTTCATACACGAATAATTTAGCTGAAGTTTGCTCACCTAAAATAGAAAATGTAGGCAAAGTAATGTTGATAAAATAACCAATTCCACCAACTTCTATCACTACATAAGACGGCGTTAGTTCGGCTATTTCACCCTTGATATAATCTATCATTATTTTTCTCCTTTTTAAGTTCTTAGTATATGTTATATTTAACTTGCAAAGATACTGATTAATTGTTATAAGCCCAAAAGAAACAGCAGTCTTAGCATTTTTATTTACAATAAAAACAACTAACGTTTTTATTTGCTAAAAAGTACAAACGCAGTGTTAATTAAAAAGTAAATATACAACAAAGTTTGCATTCATCCGTTGAGACCTACTTTAACGAGGGAAAACGTCTTTTAAGCAGGTGAGCACAAGCCTCTAATTTACATTAAACTAACGACACAATTAAAACAAAGTGCTTAAACCTGTGTTATTAAATCATATTGAAATATCCACTTTCATTTTAAACGCTAAAAAAAACACCACATGAAAAGAACCGGTTTATCACTTATCTTACTCTTAGCTTGCAGCACGATTGTATTCGGGCAATTTAAACAAACGCCCTTGCCTTACAAATACAGTGCGTTGGAACCTTATATCGATAGCACAACGATGTACATTCACTTCAACAGCCACCACGCTGCGTACTGTACCAATCTGAATAAAGCACTGGAGAAATACCCCGAATTGTACAAAAAAAGTGTAGTTGAATTAATTCAGAGCCTCAACGAACTTCCGGCTGATATTCAAACCGCGGTGCGCAACCAGGGCGGTGGATTTTACAATCACAGTCTTTTTTGGACTATGATGGCACCAGCGGGTACAGCACCTATGACGCCAAAGTTAGAAAAAATCCTATCTGAAAATTTTGGAAGTGTGGATGCCTTTAAAATTGAATTTGAAAAAGCTGCTGCTTCGAGATTTGGGTCGGGTTGGGCATGGCTCATCAAAGAGCCATCAGGCAAACTTCGCATCATCTCCACTGCCAATCAGGACAGTCCGCTACTACCTATGGCCGAAGTAAAAGGCAAACCGGTACTAACACTCGATGTTTGGGAACACGCTTATTACCTGAAGTATCAATCGAAACGTGCCGCCTATATCAAAGCATTTTGGAATGTGGTGAACTGGACGGAAGTAGAAAAATTAATTGCATCGTAGAGTCGCACTGAGTGCGACTTAGCATTATAGAAAATAGAAAATCCCGCGAATGTGTTTGCGGGATTTTTTTGTATTTATTTTTAGACAGTTGGCTTATAAACATTCTACACAATCAAAGAACCAACTACCGCTTTTATTTCCGCAGTAAGTTCTTGTGGTGCAACATGTAATTGCAATCCTCGCTTTCCGGCACTGACATAGATATTCTCAAAGTCGCGATAGCTATCGTGTATAAAAGTGGGGAATCGTTTTTTCATGCCCAAAGGCGAACACGCCCCACGTATATATCCCGTAATGGATAATAAATCTTTCATCGGAATCATCTCACAGCTTTTATTGCCCGAAATCTTCGCCGCCTTTTTCAAATCCAACTCCTCGGCTCCGGGAATGATACAGACAAAAAATTCTGTCTTATCCCCTTTCAACACCAGTGTTTTGAAAACAGCTTCTACCGGCTCATTCAATTGTTCGGCTACATGCACCGCGCTCAAATCAGTTTCATCTACCTCGTAAGCTATTAATTCGTAACGAATTTTCGCTCTATCAAGCAACCGGGCAGCATTTGTTTTTTCGATTGACATAAATTGTTTTTGCTAAAAAAACTACAACAACTACAAAACCTATATTTCCCTGCAAATATAATATTTAATTTCTCATAAAAACGAATTGCATCTGGTTACAACTGACAACTAACAAGATTGTCCAATTTCTAAAAGAATAGTCTAATAATTATACAGATTTCATACTTTTCTATTATCTTTCGGACGAATTTTAAACAATGAAGTTTTTATGGAAAAAATAAGCACCACAGAAGTCCTTGACTGGGCAAAAGACTTTCTTGCCAAATCAGAAAAAGAAATTACCAGCGACGAGTTGAAAGAACAAAAAAAGTACGCTATCCTCATTCAAAATCCGAATGATAAAACGCTGCTTTCGAAAATGCTCGACGAATCATCACAAATACACGACAATAAATTATTAGCCCGCCGTATGAAGGTGCTAATTGAACGGTACGGTGTGCCGCAGTTTTTCAGTTCCACAGATGCTTTCCTCCTTAAACTCTTCACCTCCTTCGGCTATTGGTTCGATTTTATAGCCGTCCCTATTTTCAAGCAACGCCTCCGCTCTGACACATCCAAAGTGATTATCAACGAAAAGGCATCCTTTTTAAACCACCATCTCACCGAACGTCGCAAGCAAAAAATTGGTCAAAACGTCAATCTGTTGGGCGAAGTGGTACTCGGCAACAGAGAGGCCAATCACCGTTACGAACATTATCTGGAAGCACTCAAAGATCCGCAAATCAATTATATCTCCATCAAAATTTCAGGCATCTACGCGCAAATAAACCCGCTCAACTATGCCAAAAACAAGGTGGATTTGTGCGAACGACTGGCACGCATCTACCAACAATCAATCGAATATCCGTACACCGACGACAATGGAGTCACTCGTTCCAAGTTTGTGAACATGGACATGGAAGAATACAAGGATGCCGAATTGACGCTCGATGTGTTCAAAACAGTGCTAGCTTTACCACAGTTTAAACATTATTCTGCAGGCATTGTCATTCAGGCGTATTTGCCTGATGCGTGGAATTTCCAAACCGAACTATTAAACTTTGCCCGCCAACGCGTGACCGAAGGTGGTGCATCCCTCAAAATGCGGCTGGTAAAAGGGGCGAATCTGCAAATGGAAAGCATTGTTTCGTCGCTCAAAGGTTGGAAAAATCCGGTATTGGGCAGCAAAGTGGAAGTGGATGCCAACTACCTGCACATTCTCGATCGAGCCCTTGAACTCGAAAATGCCAAGGCATTGCACATGGGGGTTGCTTCGCACAATTTCTTTAGCATTGGCTATGCCTACCTGTTGAGCAAAAAGATGGGTGTGGAAGAACAGGTCACCTTCGAGATGTTGGAAGGAATGGCTAATCACTTACCCCGCGTGATGCGCAACTTGGGCAAGCAAATTATTTTGTACACACCGGTAGTGAAAAACGAACATTTCCTCAATGCGGTGTCCTACCTTGTTCGCCGACTCGATGAGAATACCGGAAAAGACAATTTCCTCAGCTATTCGTTCAACCTTAAATACGATAGCAAACAATGGCATTTTCTGCAACAACAGTTTATGGATGCCTATGGAATGAAAGACAAAATTGAAGCAAAATCATACCGAACACAAGATAGGATGACCCCCTACCCCCTGAAGGGGGGTTCAGACACAGTATCTGACAAAACTCAAAAAAACGAACTATCAACTGTCAACTATCAACTATCCTCTTTTAGGAACGAGCCGGATACCGATTTTGATTTAAAGCAAAATCGTTTGTGGGCTGACGGTATCCGCAGTCAGTGGAAGAAAACCGCTGCCGATAAGCCCTACGCTATTCCCGTACAGATTGGCGAAAAAGAATTCACTTCAGATAAAAAACTGCGCTACTTCGATCGTAGTCAGACACAAGAAATCTGTGTTTGCGAAGCCAGTGTCTCGAACATGGAGCAAGTAAAAGAAATCATTTCCACAGCCGAAACAGACGCATCCAAATGGCGCAGCACTTCTCTGGACGATCACAACCGTATTCTTCATCAGGTAGCCGAGAATCTTAGCAACGACCGCGGTAATTTGATTGGTTGCATGTCGGCCATTACCGGCAAAACATTTGGCGAGGGTGATATAGAAATATCTGAAGCCATCGATTTTTGTCGTTACTATCCAGTCAGCATGAATGCTTTTACCGAATTGAACACCATTGCCTGTACCCCAAAAGGCATTGTGCTGGTTATTCCTCCGTGGAATTTCCCATTAGCCATTCCCGTTGGCGGTGTAGCAGCTGCTTTGGCGGGTGGAAACACAGTAATTCTGAAACCAGCATCCGTAGCCTTGCCTGTAGCGTGGGAGTTTGCTAAATCGTTTTGGACTGCCGGCGTACCCAAAGATGCATTGCAGGTAGTGTGTACCGACGGTCGCGAACCATTGACCTACCTTACCGCCCATCCATCTATCAAACACATTATCCTCACGGGTGGAACAGATACTGCTTTCCGTCTGTTGGAAAACAACCCCGCCTGTCCACTCTCGGCCGAGACCGGTGGTAAAAACGGCATTATCCTCACCGCTAGTGGCGATCGTGACCACGCTATTCAGAATATTGTAACATCGGCATTTAGTAATGCAGGCCAGAAATGTTCGGCTTGTTCGTTGCTATTGCTCGAAAAAGAAGTGTACAACGACCCTGATTTCAAAACAAAACTCACCGATGCGGTAACAAGCTTGCAAGTTGGTGGCGTATGGAATGGCGGCAATGTTGTTGGTCCCATGATTACCAACGAAAATGAAAAACTGCTACATGCTATCAACCATCTGGAAGAGGGCGAATGGTGGTTGGTGAAACCTGAGTTCGTTGACGAAAAGAAATTTATCCTGAAGCCGTCGGTAAAATGGGGCGTAAAACCGGATAGCTTTACATTCAAAAATGAATTATTTGCACCGTTGTTGGCCGTTGTCTGCATCGATGATCTGGATCATGGCATCGACTTATTGAACAATCATACCGATTTTGGACTGACCTCCGGGCTTCAGAGTTTGGACGAAACTGAGCAACACCACTGGAAAACAAACATCGAAGCGGGCAATTTGTACATCAATCGAGGCATCACAGGGGCAATTGTCAACCGTCAACCATTCGGCGGAATGAAGCGGTCGGCCTTTGGCGGTGGTATCAAAGCTGGGGGTCGCAACTATGTTTCATGCTTTGTAAACATTGTCGAAAATTCGGAATATAAAGCAAAAGAGATAAAGGACAACGCATATAAATCTTTTGCAAGCATGCTGAATGTAAAAGAAAATACCCGTTTCCAAACGGCTGTAGAAAGCTATTTGAAAAACTGGAACCATGAATTTTCGTTGGAACTCGACATCAACAATCTACTCGGCGAGCGCAACACCTTCCGCTATTTGCCGCTGAAAAGCATGGCACTGCGCGTGCAAGCCATCGACGAATTAAATGATCTGTTTATGATACTATCGGCTGCTGACATTGTGGGTACCCGCATCACCCTGAGCATTGCCCCCGAAGATTACAAGTTGGAAGTGCTGAAAAATTGCATCAACAAAGAATGTGACATTCTTATTCAATCGGAAGTGGAATTTCTGGAAGAGATGGACGACTACGAGCGTATCCGCACTTGCAATCCTGACATTTCAAAAGAAATGATACTCAAAGCTGCTCAACTTGGGAAATATATAGCCAAGGCAAAACCCATCATCGAAGGACGCGTGGAATTGCTGCACTATCTTAAAGAGCAAAGCATTGCGTTCGAATATCATCGCTACGGAAGTATTACCGAAACGGTGGAAACGAAAGATTGATATACAATACACACGCATAATCAAAAAAACAAACGCCTTCTGAAATAATCAGAAGGCGTTTCTTATTTACAAACTCACAATAAATTATGAATTGTGCATTATGAATTATACATTAATTTTCCTCTCTCATCAAGAACCGACCACTTCTGCGGGTTTGTTGTTTCAATAAAATAGTGCGATTACCGGTTGTTTTCTCCACTATCTCATCCGAAATACCACGAATGGTAAGTAATTCCAGGCTGTCATTATAATTCACATTGAAATCATTTCCCAATTCGTCCAACGCCCCTGACAGATAACGCGAGTTATCCACACAAACCGAAATACTAATAGCCGAACTTTGAATCAACGAAACTTTCAACCGGTGCTTGTTCATCACTGCAAACGCTTTCGAAAGACTTTCTTCCAACACAAACGAGAAATCACGCGGGCGCACAGTGATGAGCACTTGATTCTTGCGTAAAATAAGAACAGGAACATCGATAGGCTTTTCGGTGGTAGCTTTAATCACCGAGCCTGCTTCGGTAGGACTTCCAAACGGACGAACAAATAGTGGAATATTCTTATTTTGAAGTGGTTTAATCGTTTTCGGGTGAATAATCTGAGCACCGCTGTATGCCAACTCTACTGCATCGAGATAGGTCATTTCAGGAATAAGCACTGTATTTTCGAACAAGCGTGGATCGGCATTCAAGATACCCGGTACATCTTTCCAAATAGAAACACTTTCGGCATTCAATAAATTTCCAACCACAGCCGCCGAATAATCAGAACCCTCGCGACCAAGTGTGGTAGGATCGCCCTTAATATTGGCTCCGATAAAACCTTGACCGAGATAAATACGGTTCTTGCTAAAATCAGCCACTTTTTGCAAACGTGCTTGTGAATCATCCATGCGCACATTGGCTTCACGGTAATTACTATCCGTCACCAACAGTCCGCGCATATCCACCCACTCATTGGCAATGTCCGATTCGGCCAGGAAGGCCGACACAATGCGGGTAGAAATAACTTCGCCATAAGACACCAATCGGTCGTACCATCGATCATATTCATCACCAACTCCTTCAGTCAGATACGTTCTAAGCTCAGCAAAAAGAGGTTCAACAGCTGCATTCCCTTTGGTTTTATCGGCAAAAAGCTCGGCAATAATTTCATAATGATAGTTCTCCACTTCGGCAAGCTTTGCCAACGAAGCTTTGTGATCGGCTTTCATAAAAAAATCCAGCACCACTTCCATGGCATTAGTGGTTTTACCCATGGCCGACACCACGATAAATAAATTATCACTTACGCCCGAAACAATGTGAGCAATATTCCGAATCCCTTCTGCTGAGCGCACCGACGCTCCACCAAATTTGTAAACTTTCATTTCTTTATAAAATAGTTGATTAGTTTTATTAGTCTATTATTCCATATTTTTCATTCCCACCAACCGATCGTATCGTTCGCCCCAGGCACGATGATAAACATAAATGGAGTATTGATTTTTTGTCTCCCAGTGATTGCCATCAATTCGTTCGGGCAAAGCTTTGGTTGCACCTTTCGGCACAAACCAATATTGATAGTTGTAACCACCTTGTTTTAGCAATAAAGTTTGTGAATAAGCACCTGCATCTACATCATATTTTAACCTTGAAACATCATTCAGCAGGTTATAATTGAACTCACCGCCCAAATAAAGCTGCCCATCGAAAAATGGCTGTTTTACAGGCAGGTTGACGTGCACATACATATAATCGGCTTCTGTATCATTATCATTCGCACGCTGCATGTTCACCACGAATTTTCCATTAACATCCATCTCCTGCATATACAACTTTGAGGTTTGAATTTTATCATCATAAAGCATTGCATGATAAAAACCCTGTTGAAATTTAACCCCGGCAACACCTATCCCGGCAGCATAAACCGACGAAATATCGAAACGGTGATACTCATATCCACCATCAAAAATCAACATTTTATTATTGATGTAGCTTAATTTCGAACCGGAAAAATAGGTCGGTTTAAGATCCGAAACCTGGTTGTCGAACCTATTATTTTGTCGCACTATCATTATAATTTCACTAGCTGCATCACGAACCGGATAACCACTCAGGTTCACTTCAACATCCAATTGCTGCAATCGTCCATTCACTTCTGTGTCGGTATTACCTCTCAAATTTGCTGTAATATTTATCCGTGGCTCAACGATCGAGAAACAAGCGCAAGCAATAGGTTTATCTGTTTGATTATCCTCATAAATCTCCACCACATAATTACCCGATAATTTAAAATTCATATCATCATTAGGCAAATTAAGCTTGTAATGAGTATATAAAAAAGTAGTATTCAGCGATTGCACATAATCGGTTATATTGCCGGTGGTAAACCCTGCTATATATTCGTTGGAGTTCAAACTAGAAAGAGTCCAATCGGCATTGCAGTGCAGCACCTTATAGCTGTAAGAATGTGCTTCGTGCGACATCTCGTCGAAACTTAGTTGCAACACCGACGAGCCATTCAATTCAATGATTGGCAAGCCCATTGTTTCGCCCTGCATATTGATTTGAAGCGTTTTAATATTGGGATGAAATAATTGAGTACGATAAACGGTTTGCGCCGGGAGGCTCAAACAGAACGAAATGAAAAGTAAGAAAAATAGTTTTTTCATGCTTTGGTTATTTGCCGAAAACGTTAGCAATTTTCGAGCTACAAAAATAAGGAAATTAAGGCAAATAATAGAATGTATAGCAATGAATTATAAGGAATAAAACGACTATAATTTCAAATTGAGCGTAAAACTAAAGCCCCCAATTCTATCCCGACAATTCAGCATGGCGATTTTATCAATTTTACCATTTGTATCTTAAACTGATTTATTCCTAATAAAAGTTGAACGAAAATCTTTGGCACAGAAATTGGAATATGTCCATTACAATCAAATCAACATTCTAATCCTTTTAAAATAAAACATTATGAAAACGAAATTATTTACAATAGCCCTCAGCGTATTTTTCGCACTTAGTTTGAGTATGCCAACCGAAGTTTCAGCGCGTAATCATAGAGTTCCCTTCTGGGCTCCGGCTCACGGTTACAGAGCACAAACACGACAAGTTTATTTTCCGGAATATAATATGTATTATGATATTCAACGAGGAACGTATATTTCTGTCGACAATGGAAGATGGAGTGCAAGTCTGAACTTACCCATTCGATTCGGAAACGCGAACTTTCGTAACGCACGATATGTAGAGTTAAACGCAAATTCACGTGCACCTCAATGTTACAATGATGACCAAAGAGGATACAGATCTGATGATCGCTACTATAACGACAACAGACGGTACAATAACGATGACAGAAGATATTCGGAATACAACAGTCGCAACGACAGACGTGAAGATCAATATAGAAACAACAATGATGACAGACGCTACAACAACCGCGAAGAACGTGAAAATCATAACGACCGTAACGATGACTAAAAGATAAGTAACTATCTCATTCAAAATAAAAAGAACTCCTGCAAACGAAAGATTGCAGGAGTTCTTTTTGCATACACATCGAACTAAATAATAGAATTACAAAACATTAAATCACTAAGACTCTATTAAAAATAAACAGTCTATTACATGCATCCAAAACTTATCAACACCCACTAAGTTTTAATGATTATCCATCCTCTTTTCTCGCTCAAAATCCGTTACTTTGTACAGTATGAAAGAAGAAATCCTCGAAAAACTTAAAACACTGGCTGAGTCGGCAAAGTACGATATTTCGTGCTCATCCAGCGGTACCACGCGGAAAAACACTCCGGGGGGCATTGGCAGCACAGCCGGTTGGGGCATTTGTCATAGCTTCACCGAGGACGGTCGATGTGTATCGCTTCTTAAAATAATGCTAACCAATTACTGTATTTACGACTGTGCTTATTGTATCAACCGTAGAACAAATGATATCCGACGCGCCACTTTTTCGGTAGAAGAATTGGTGGAACTCACCATCGAATTTTATCGCCGAAACTATATTGAAGGATTGTTTCTCAGCTCAGGGGTTATCAATAATCCTGATTACACCATGGAGCGAATGGTACGGGTGCTGAAACAACTGCGCACAGTGCATCGCTACAATGGTTATATTCACATGAAAAGCATCCCCGGAGCCAGCGAGCAATTGGTACGCGAAGCCGGTTTGTATGCCGATCGGCTGAGCGTAAACATTGAAATCCCAACCGAAGAAAACCTAAAAATGCTTGCCCCTGAGAAAGACCATAAAAGTGTTTTTGCTCCGATGCTCTACATTCAGCAAGGGGTACTGGAAAGTGGTGAGGAACGACGAAAATTCAATTCTGCACCACGGTTTGCGCCAGCCGGACAAAGCACTCAAATGATTATTGGAGCTACCGACGACAGCGACAAACAGATTCTTAATATATCTGCATCAATGTATCAACAACCTAGTCTGAAACGAGTATATTATTCGGGCTACATCCCCATAAATACGAATGACAACCGTCTACCGGCACTCGTCAAACCACCATTGGTACGCGAAAATCGTTTGTATCAGGCTGATTGGTTGATGCGTTTTTATGAGTTTAAAGTAGATGAAATTGTCGACGATAAGTTCCCTAATCTCGATTTAGAGATAGACCCGAAACTGGCATGGGCGTTACGTCATCCCGAACATTTTCCGGTGGATATCAACAAAGCCGATTATTCGCAGATACTACGGATACCAGGCATTGGAGTAAAATCGGCAAAACTGATGGTTGTTACCCGCCGATACAGTCGTTTAAACTCCGAATCATTGAAAAAGATGGGCGTTTCGTTGAAAAAGGCACAGTATTTTATTACCTGCAACGAACTAGCAGCTTTTAACGTTAATGATACATCGCCCGAATATGTACGACGATTGCTCACCGAGAAAAAAATGGCAAAAGGAAAAGATAACAGGCAACAAACGGCTTTACTATTTCCTGAATAAAAAATGATTATCTTCCACTACGATAAAACTTTCGAAGGCTTACTAACGGCTGTATTCGATGCGTACAACCGCAAGACTTTCCCCGACAAATTGTTGGGGTTGGAGGAACTTGAGCCTTTGTTTGTGGACGAGAGTTATACGGTAGTGACTGACGAAGAGAAATCCGGTCGCGTATGGAAAGGTTTGGCGAAAAAGCTTTCACCCATTACCCGGAACATGCTCTCCTACGTATGGATGTCAGAACTGGCGGGAAGCGACGAGTTGATTTTTCGTTACATTCGTAAGGCACTCGACAGCAAACACTCCATAGAAATGAATTTTGCCGACGATGATGTATTGCAAATGCGCAACGTGGCACAGAAGGTTAACAAAGAAAAGTGTCGATTAATAGAACTGGTGCGTTTCCAAAAAGCAGCCGACGATATCTTTTTTGCTCCCGTATCACCCTACCATAACTCATTGCCACTCACTCTGGAGCATTTCACCGACCGCTTTGCCGACCAGAAATGGATAATATACGATACTAAACGAAATTACGGCTATTATTACGATATGAAAACCGTCACCGAAATGACGCTCGACAGCAACGACCTATTCCCCGAAGGTAAGTTGGATGAAAAACGAATGGCTGAGGATGAAAAACTGTTTCAGGAACTATGGAAGGGTTATTTTAAATCGATGACCATCAAAGAACGCATCAACCTAAAGCTTCAACGGCAACACATGCCCCAACGCTACTGGAAGTATCTGACAGAGAAACAAGAGTAATACAAAGTAAGCTATCCTTTTACATCAAACGCATCAGCATCCTTCCATACCGCGAATTTCTCCCTATACCGTTGCAGCGGTTCCTGTTGCAGATCATAAGTTTGTATAAAAGTTGCATTTTCGGAAAAATTCAATATCGTATTGGCTTTGAAATCAATCAAGGTAGAATGTCCGTTGTAATCAATACCCTGTCCGTCCACACCTATCCGGTTCACACCACACACGTAAGCCTGATTCTCAATAGCACGAGCCTGCAGTAAAATATCCCAGTCGACGATGCGACGTTCAGGGAAATTAGCGACATAAATCAATAAATCGTATTCATTATCTACATTGCGCGTCCATACCGGAAAACGAACATCGTAACACACCATTACACAAATATTGAACCCACAATAATTTACAATCATTCGTTTATCACCGCCTGTGAAATGCTTGTGTTCTCCACCTTTGGTGAATAAGTGACGCTTATCGGCCGTTACAATTTCACCCGTTGGAAAAACAAAAAATGCCCGATTGTAATTTAGTCCGTTCTCGGTAGCAATAAAACTTCCGGTAATGGCCAGTTTATATTTTATTGCCCATGCCTTGAGTGTTTGCACCGTTTCACCATCCATCGTTTCGGCCAAATGAATCTTACCAGTACAAAAACCGGTAGTAAACATTTCGGGCAACACCACAAGATCAGTTTGTCCGGCTAAAGCAGCAAGTTGATCGGCTGTTTTTTGGAGGTTAGCAGCCTTATCGGCCCAAAAGATTACATCTTGAATAAGTGAAATACGCATTAGTATAGGTGTAATGGTTGATTTGTATAATGGTTGAACAGTTGATTAAATGATAAAGTTGCGAATCCACTTACTTGTTTAACCTATTTATTTAATCTTGAAGATGAAAATTCCCTGGATTACGCGCCGTAACATCCTGATAATAATTTTGTATCACTTTCAAATCTGCATTCTCGTCACCCGTTGGGTAAAATACTTTGGTGATACCCATTTCCTTTTTAGCATAATCGAAATAAGCCAACTGAATAGGCACATTCGCTTTTACAGCTATATAATAAAATCCCATTTTCCATTTCTTCACCAAACTTCGCGTACCTTCAGGTGTTATGGCTAAATGGAAAGTTTCTCTTTTATTAAACTCTTCGGCCATTTGATCAGTTACAGTAGTTCGCTTCGTCCTATCAACCGGAACACCTCCTATTGCACTAAGAATGCTACCAAACGGAAAAAAAAACCATGATTTCTTCATCAAAAACGAAGCTTTACGCCCTAATGCCCAATAGGATAGTTGTCCAACAAAAAAATCCCAGTTGCTGGTGTGTGGAGCAATGCAAATTACACTTTTAGGCGGCTCAGGCACCGTGATTACAAATTTCCAACCGAGAGATTTCAATATAAAATTACTAATTTTTTGCATACAATTTTAGTTACACATAATGAATTATAAGTCTGAAAGATAACAAGAAACAGACTGGAAATCAATCTTCCATCTCAGTCAAACAGTTTTAATATTAATCAGCGGCAATGTTAAACAAATCAGCATTGGGCGCACAAAGTTAGTCCTTTTTGCCAAAATACAAGTTGTTGAAAACTATTTTCGTAATCAACGGATGAATTTGCTAACTTTGCAGACAGAAAGATGTAGCGTAAACATGTCAATGAGTTGATGTGTCAAGCTTTTTCAAAATCATTTACAACAATTTATCGATTCAACATAAAATGGATTTTCCTTTTTTAAACGAACTCAACGAAAGTCAACAAAAAGCGGTTACCTATACCGGTGGTGCTTCGCTAGTGATAGCTGGTGCCGGATCGGGAAAAACGCGCGTATTGACTTACAAAATAGCTTATTTATTACAAACAGGCATGGCTCCTGGCTCCATTCTGGCACTTACCTTTACCAACAAAGCTGCCCGCGAGATGAAGGAGCGTATAGCCGATATGGTGGGCATAAACACGGCCCGCTACCTTTGGATGGGTACTTTTCACGCCATTTTCTCGCGCATTCTGCGTTCGGAAGCGGAGCACATTGGCTACTCAAAAAACTTTACGATATATGATTCGGCCGATTCAAAAAGTCTGGTAAAGAGCATTGTGAAAGAGATGAAACTGGACGACAAACTCTATAAACACGGAGTAGTACAGTCGCGCATTTCGTATGCAAAAAACAACCTCATCACACCTGATGCATATCTGGGAAATACCGATTTGCTAAAGGCAGATAATGCTTCGCGCGTTCCATTGATAAAAGACATTTACAAAATTTACTGCAACCGTTGTAAACAAGCGGATGCGATGGATTTTGATGATTTATTGCTGCAAACCAATGTCCTCTTTCGCAATCACCCCGACGTTTTAAATAAATATCAAAACATATTCAAATATATTTTGGTGGATGAGTATCAGGACACAAACTTTGCACAATACCTGATTGTAAAAAAGCTGGCTGAACTGCACGAAAAAATATGTGTGGTAGGCGACGACGCACAAAGTATTTACTCCTTTCGTGGAGCAAATATTGATAATATTCTTCAGTTTAAAAATACCTACAAAAATGCGCAGGTATTTAAACTGGAACAAAACTACCGTTCTACAAAAACCATTGTCAATGCAGCAAACAGCTTGATTGACAAAAATTCGAAACAGATAAAGAAAACTGTCTTTTCCGAAAAAGAAGTTGGCAAACCGATAAAAATACTAAGTGTTTTTACTGATTACGAAGAAGGTTTCGTGGTGGCGAATTCGATTGCAGATTTGCGTCACTCGCAGAATTATCGCTTTCAGGACATTGCCATTTTGTATCGTACCAACTCGCAAAGTCGGGTTATGGAAGAGGCCTTGCGCAAACAAAACACACCTTATCGAATTTATGGTGGTTTGTCGTTTTATCAACGCAAGGAAATTAAAGACGTAATTGCTTATTGCCGATTGATTTGTAATCCGAACGACGAGGAAGCAATGAAGCGAATTATCAATTATCCGGCCAGGGGCATAGGCGAAACAACCGTCAATAAGCTGATTGACTGCGCACAACTTCATGCAGTAAGCGCATGGGATGTATTGAACGATATGCTAAAATACAATCTAGCGGTAAATGCAGGTACAGCCAATAAACTGGCTCAGTTTAGAGCTATGATTGACATCTTTGCAGAACAAATTCCGACACAAAACGCCTATGATCTTGTCAATAGCATTGTAAAAACGACCGGAGTCATCAGCGACACCTATATCGACCGCTCGCCTGAGAATATGAGCAAACAGGAAAACGTGCAAGAGTTGCTCAAGGCAATTCACGAATTCTGTGAAGCAAAACAACAAGCCGGCGAAAGCATTGCACTACTCCCCGATTATTTGGCAGAGATTTCACTGCTTACTGATCAGGACACGGATAAAGAAACGGACAAAGACAAAATAACACTCATGACCGTTCATGCTGCGAAAGGACTGGAGTTTAAAGCCGTTTTTATTGTCGGGATGGAAGAAGAACTCTTTCCTTCGCCCTTCTGCACACAGAGTGAACGAGAACTGGAAGAAGAACGCAGACTTTTTTACGTAGCCATAACTCGTGCCGAAGAACGTTGTTTTATTAGTTATTCAAAATCGAGATTTAAAAACGGGAAGACAAACTTTTCGAATCCAAGCCGTTTTATTAGGGATATCGACGAGCAATTTTTGGATATGCCCGTTGAGGCAAAACCAAAACAAGCCCGCATTGGCGACTGGGACGATGATGTGGAAATTGAACGCAATCGGTTCAACAAACTGGCGTTCTCGAAACCGGTGATTGATGATAATTTCACAGCACCAATACCCAAACGACTGGTAAAAATTGAAAGCACAAAAGAAACTAAAATTCCAACAACAAACAGTTCGATTCCGGTAGGTGCATTTGTAAAACACAGCATGTTTGGCATCGGGAAAGTCCTGGAAACAAGCACTGTGGATGGAAATGAAAAAGCAGACATTGACTTTGGCGAGAAAGGACGAAAATCTTTATTGTTGAAGTTTGCAAAGTTAGAAGTGCTGAATTAGAAAAATGTTTATCTTTGTAACAACAAACATTGACACGAACATTTATCTGAACAAATATTAAACAACTAAATAAAAATAAAACTATACAATTATGGCTAAGACCGCAGAAGAGGTAAAATCACCTACCTCAGATAAACTAAAAGCATTGCAATTGGCAATGGACAAAATTGACAAAGACCACGGAAAAGGAACCATCATGAGAATGGGCGACACCCATGTGGAAGAAGTGTCATTCATCTCAACCGGATCGGTGGGATTAAACGTGGCTTTGGGCGTAGGTGGCTATCCCCGCGGACGTGTAATTGAAATTTACGGACCGGAATCATCTGGTAAAACAACCTTGGCCATTCACGCTATTGCCGAAGCTCAAAAAGCCGGGGGTATTGCAGCATTCATTGATGCAGAGCATGCCTTTGATCGTTTTTATGCTGAAAAATTAGGGGTAAATATCGAAGAATTACTTATCTCACAACCCGACAATGGTGAACAAGCGCTGGAAGTAGCCGATCAATTGATTCGTTCTTCCGCTGTCGACATTGTGGTTATTGACTCGGTGGCCGCTTTGACTCCAAAAGCAGAGTTAGAAGGCGACATGGGTGATTCGAAAATGGGATTACAAGCACGTTTAATGTCGCAAGCATTGCGTAAACTGACTGCCAATATCAACAAAACCAACACTACTTGTATTTTCATCAATCAATTGCGTGAAAAAATTGGTGTTATGTTTGGTAACCCTGAAACAACTACCGGTGGTAATGCCTTGAAGTTCTATGCTTCTGTTCGTTTGGATATTCGTCGTATTGGTCAGTTGAAAGACGGAGATGAGGTAATTGGTAACCAAACCCGTGTGAAAGTGGTAAAAAACAAAGTTGCACCACCTTTCCGTAAAGCTGAGTTTGACATTATGTTTGGTGAAGGCATTTCTAAAACAGGCGAAATCATTGACCTTGGTGTAGAATACGGCATTATCAAAAAGAGCGGTTCGTGGTACAGCTACGGTGAAACCAAACTGGCTCAGGGACGTGATGCTTCTAAAACACTTGTAAAAGACAATCCTGAATTAGCGGCTGAACTGGAAGCTAAAATTGTGGAAGCTATCAAAAACAAATAAATTAGGTATCCCTAAAAACAGAATTCCGATTAAGCCAAAAAATGGGTTAATCGGAATTTTCTATTTATTGTAAACCTGAAGGAAAATTTCAAATAAATGCATCGGTCTTACTAATTCTCATTTCACAAGCCTTACAGTCAAAAGTCAGTTGATATACCTGATCATTATTTCTTAAGTACAAGGGCTCTTTAAACGTAGCTTTATAGCCTTCTTTCGGGCACCAACCCATGCTATATTTAATGCAATGTTTGCAATACATCAAAGGCACACCTTCCTCTGCTTTCACCTCGAAACCTGGCAGTACATCTTCCACACCATGCTCATGGTAGAACTCCTCTGACAACTTATTAGTTACATTTCCCAAATAAGATAATTGTGTAGTCGTGAACGTTGCAGGCTTCGCTTCATGTTTCAATTCACGAACGTAGGCAGCTGCTCTCACCTCATCCAATCTCCCTATAGCCAATCGACGCCATTCGCTTAATTGCGAAGCCGGGAAAAACCAAGGGGAACTTATTTCAATCTGAATATCAGCTGCCTCATAAATAGTATTTCCCAGTTTAGACAGCTGGTTCTTTATATTATCATTTACAGCATCCGGTTTTTGGGCAGGCTGTTTGTCGCATCCGGCGTCGAAAATGCTTGAAATTCCTTCTTCGTCGGTCAATTGAATCGAAAAACCGGTAGCAGTTTCTCTAAACACAACATGAAGTGCAATCTTTCGTTCGGAAGTTTTGCCCTTCAGTATTTTTTCAAAAGCCTGATCCTGATTACGGTACAGCATAACGCCATCCGTAATTTTAGGCATCTCCGCCGGAAAGATTTGCTTGCGTTCTACTCTATTGACCCTAAATCCGGTCAAATCACCATGTTTATTTACAAAACAAAGTCCATCGCCATTATTCAACAACGTTCCATTCTGAACTTCAAAGAAGTTGCGACCGATATACGTCACTTTCCCTATCGGCTCACCTAGCGATTTGGGCGTATCTTTCTGAACAATATTAGCTTTACGATCGTGTAAAAAATAATCAGTATTACCACGACGAAAACTTTTTTCAGGATTTGGTTCAAATAAAATGGTCGTTCTTCCTGCAGATGCATGCTGAAAACGGGTATTATCCTCCAAAATCGCGTCTAATTTCTTACGATAAAAGGACGTAATATTTTTTACATAATCTACATCCTTCAATCGTCCTTCAATTTTAAACGAAGTCACTCCCGCTTCCATCATCTCTTCCAACGAATCGGACTGATCTAAATCTTTCAACGAAAGCAAATGTTTATTTTTCACCAAAACATTATCATCTGCATCCACCAAATGGTAAGGCAAACGGCAGTACTGCGCACACTGACCACGGTTAGCACTTCGTCCGCAATTAGCCTGACTCATATAGCACTGACCACTATAACTCACACACAAAGCACCGTGTACAAAAGCTTCCAACTCAACATCCGTTTGGGAAGAAATTTCAAAAATTTGTTTCAACGAAAGCTCCCGAGCCATCACCACGCGCGAAAAACCAACATCCTGCAAAAAGCGAACCTTTTCCACTGTCCGGTTATCGGTTTGCGTACTTGCATGAAGTGCTATTGGCGGCAAATTCAGTTTCAGAATGCCCATATCCTGAATAATCAGCGCATCGGCTCCGGTGTTATATATCTCCCAAATCAACTTTTCAGCATCTGGTAACTGATCGTCGGTCAGCACTGTATTCAATGCCACCAATACCTTTACACGAAACTGATGGGCATATTGCACCAAAGTGGCAATATCTTCTATCGAATTTCCAGCTGCAGCACGCGCTCCAAACTGCGCTGCACCGATATACACGGCATCAGCCCCATGATTAATAGCCGTCAAACCACATTCAAGATTTTTAGCAGGAGAGAGAAGTTCGATATTTATCATAATAGGTAAGTGTCTCCAATTCTCATAAGGAAAATTGAAAATCGTATTTTTTATAATAGGAAAAATGTGTACTCGTATACAAGCTTACTCGTTCAGATATTAGTGAATCTTCGTCAAATCGTACGGGGTTTCCTGATATACAAAGTAGTTCAACCAGTTGGTGAACATTAAGTTGGCATGACTGCGCCAACGAACCAGCGGCTCATTGTTTGGGTCATCGTTCAGATAGTAATTTTTAGGCAAATTGATATCCAATCCTCTTGCAACATCGCGCTTATATTCTGTATTCAAAGTATCCGGTGAATATTCGGAGTGGCCTGTAACAAAGAATTCACGACCATTGCGTGCCATTACGAGATATACACCTGCTTCAGGTGATTCGGACAACAAGGTCAATTCCGGTACACGGCGAATATCTTCTGCACGCACTTCGGTATGCCGACTATGAGGCACATAAAACACATCGTCAAATCCACGGAAAATTGGATTATGCTTTTCAAATTTCATATGCTCAAAAACGCCAAACATCTTTGCGTCGAGTGGATATTTATTAATTCCATAATGATGGTACAATCCCGCCTGAGCTGCCCAACAAATAAACAGAGTTGAAGTAACATGCGTTTTAGCCCAATCAAAGATGGTTGTTATTTCCGACCAATAATTTACTTCTTCAAATTCAAGTAATTCTACCGGAGCACCCGTAATAATCATACCGTCATAGTTGCTTTCCTTAATCTCATCAAAACTCTTATAAAAAGTAATCAGATGCTCAATCGGTGTATTTTTTGAAGTATGACTTTCCATATGCAAAAAATCAATTTCAATCTGCAGTGGTGAGTTTGAAAGTAAGCGAATCAAATCAGTTTCGGTGGTTATCTTCACCGGCATTAAGTTCAATATCACAATTTTAAGCGGACGAATTTCCTGAGTAGAAGCGCGTTCCGAGTCCATTACAAAAATATTCTCTTCACGAAGAACATCTACTGCTGGCAATGTAAATGGTATATTTAGTGGCATAATTTAGTCTATTGAGTTCATTGGTAATCAATTGAAACAAGTATTTCCAACCAATGATCCATTAATAATATTTACTGTATATTTTCCAATAATCGGAGCTTCCTACAAAATCGTATAAGAATGTATTCAGCTTTTCGAGTAATTTGGTCGACTTAGTTGGAACAGCCCAAACCTGCTGCTGCGCAAAGCCTATTGGCATTTCAATATCTATATTTCCATACTGATTTTTAAATTTTTCAGCCAGTTGAACCTCACAAATCGTATTCTTTATTTTTCCTTCGGCCACCAAACGAATAAGCCTTTCGGCATTCATATTTTTCATTTCAATAATATGAATAGGAGCTGCAATATCATTTGATAAATGTTCCAGCAGAATTTTATTCGGCGAATTGGCTGCAATATAAACGGTATCATTAGCCAACAGAGTTTGCTTTGCAAGCACGTTTATTCTGCTCGAATCAGAAATCATATGCTGAACCAACACCTGGTGCGATGTAAATATCGGATCGGAATAGAGTAACTCTTTTTTCCATTGAGTGGTAGTAGGAATAAAATTAGCTATGAGGTCATAATCACCATCCTTAAGTCCTTCAACACATTTTTTCATGTCGTTTTGTTCGGTAACTACCAGCTCAACACCTAATGTATCGGCAAATGCTTTGATTATTTCATACTGAAAACCGGAAACTTTATCACCATTTACTAAAAACCCGGAACTACTACTTTCAGTCACTACTGTAATTCTACCTGATTCTATAATTCCTTTCAAATCATGCTTTTGTTGATGTGCATGCCTAAAAAGGGAATAAATGCAGATCAGCAAAATCAATACAGCGACTAAGATTCCTATTTGTAGTTTTTTTTTCATTTCAAAATTAGAAAAAAGAAAATGTCAATCTGATTTTTTGACAGACAACTCATATCATACAATCAATAAATGCCGAAATGGAAATGGATTAATCATAGAAATTCCATGAGATACCAGTTTTTACGATAGCAGGATCTATCGGGTAATTAGGCATCGAGAAATAGGCAGTTTTCATAAACTTTTGATTTAAATGATAATACTCAACAAAAACTCGGGTACGTTTTAAATGAAAGTTTAAATACACATTCACAACAGGGAAATTACCGATTTTTACGTCCGACTGTGTATAAAACTGCCCAGTAGCAGGCATATACATAGGTGCATAATAAGCAGTATTATAACGAACACTTGCACCCAATTGCATACTCAACACACTAAACCATTTATCATCATAATACAAATTATGATAAAGAGTCAGAGTTGGTAAAGGCAAAACGTCAGCTTGAGAACTTAACTGATACACAATATTATTTTCGAGCGTAAACTTTCCTACATGAAAGTCTTGTTTTAAATTCAATGCAATAACCTGAACATTACCCGAATGCTGGTCCGGCAAACCTTCCGAATTGAAATAGATTAGTTGTGTGATATTCTCAACACCTACATTTATAGATAATGAACGGGTAGGGATTGAAAAAGTACCGCCGATATGCGTACGATAGGTACTGGCAAAATGATTTTCCCACTTGAAATGATTCGAATTATATGATTCTAAGAAAAATGAAGGTTTATCACTTCGAATAAATCCATTGGCAGTCAGCGAAATACTATCATTCCACAGCTTAAAGAAACCACCCATTGTACCTTCAATTCTAAAATCACCTGCTTTGTACCCTATTAAACTCAATTCGCCAAGTACATTGTAGCGAAAACGTTGACCTCGCTCTTTTGAAAGAATTCCACCCACTTTAGTTGTTGATTTAGAGACACTATTTACCAGTGTATCTCTATTAAAAGTGTATTTTTGCATTTCATTTTCAACAAAAGCTGTCAGCCCAAAGTTCATCCATTTATTAAACTCCTCTTCCATACTTATAGAAAAATTATTTTTAAACGTCCGTAAAGCTGAAGTATCGTTGGTCTGTTTCAGAGTCTTGAAATAAGTATTCTTATAATAGGTTGTATCAATCGTATTCTCATAGTAGCGTTTCCGCACATCGTCATATTTAAAAGTATGAGCAAAGCGGGTTACCGGCACATAATCCATTCTTACTGAATCTTTGTTTATTCTTTTTGCCCGTTCAATACCAATGGTATACTGATGATTATAATAAATCTGTTTTTGTTTAAATTTGGAATATCCTTCCATACTTACAGGAATGATCATGGTAGCCACATTCTCCGGGTTGATTCCATTTGTCACATCCTTCAGTCCACCATTCTCAAAATTACTTAAACTATTCGTAGAAACTACACCATAAGCTGTATAATGCTTGCCATTGTAACTTCCAAACAATGAGCCCGAAAATTTACTTACAGCCTGATTTTCGTACTCACCTCTGGCATAAATATAGTCGAGTGTAGTCCCAAAATTAAATTTCTTATTAGCATTGACAGTGAATAAAAATTTTATATTATCTTCTTTTCGGTAAGTTGTTCCGCCTGATGTATAATTCAAATTACTAAATGGAGTTTTAGTATTATAAAATGTCGCATTCTCCACATTCATCAAATAGGGGAAATAAGCATTCGAAAAAATAAAATCATTTACTTCCGGTCTGTTAAAATACAATTTTGATTGTATGGGTGAATCCAAATTTCCATTATATGAATTGGCTATGCTAAATCGGTCAATCGGGTTAGCATCTTGATAATTAAGATGTAGTGTGTCAACGTGAAACGAATCTACTTTAGCAAACTGTTCCGAAATTCTCCATGTTTTCACATATTGATTTACCTGCTCGGTTTGAGCAAAAAGAGTGATGGAAAACAATATAAACTGAATACAAATAATAAACTTCTTCACACAAAAAATATTAAAAACGATAAACAAATTAGGTCAAAAATAGTCTCTGAGCCCTAAGCTGCGTTAGCATAAAGCATTAATTTATATAATAAAGAACAAACAGTATTTCAAGCCTTTATTTACAAAAAAACTTTAAAAACCACTAGCATAAATGACAAAAAAAAGTGTGTTTATGCACAAGCGCAAAGATACAAAAATTTATTGGCCAAGCCGAAAACCTTATAATTTAATAACAGAAAATCAATTTAAGATGATTGGAATAAAACAAACTTCAAATTTTGCTAAAAAACAGGCCAAATTGTTTGACTGTTACAAATAAAATATCTAAACTTGTAGTGAAATCAAAATGTCAATTGCGAATGGGTCAACTATCATTTAGATAGCATCTTAGACGATCAACCATACTTATAAAGAACAAAAGGTGTCATTTAGACATTCGAGCGGCTATTTTAAGTTCTAAATGTAAGGAAAATTGATTTAAATTTAAATTGATTTTCACATTAAATATAGTATTTAACAAATCAAATTGGTATGAACATAGAGAAACTAATGCAATCGCTTGAAGCAAAACACCCGGGCGAAACAGAGTATTTACAAGCCGTTAAGGAAGTGTTGAGTACAATAGAAGAAGTGTACAACGAGCATCCCGAATTTGAAAAGGCAAAAATAGCTGAACGATTGGTTGAGCCGGATCGCATTTTCACATTCAAGATTCCGTGGGTAGATGACAGAGGCGATGTTCAAATCAATATTGGCTACAGAATTCAATTCAACAATGCAATAGGTCCATACAAAGGAGGTTTACGTTTTCACCCTTCGGTAAATTTATCCATTCTAAAGTTCCTCGGTTTCGAACAGATATTCAAAAATGCACTAACTACTTTGCCTATGGGTGGGGCTAAAGGTGGCTCCGACTTTAATCCTAAAGGAAAATCAGATGCTGAAGTAATGCGCTTCTGTCAGGCATTTATGGTTGAACTCTGGCAACATATTGGTGCCGACACCGATGTTCCAGCTGGTGATATTGGCGTGGGTGGACGCGAAATTGGTTATTTGTACGGCATGTACCGCAAATTAGCAAGAGTAAATACCGGTGTGCTTACCGGCAAAAACTTAGAATTCGGTGGTTCGCTGATTCGACCCGAAGCTACAGGTTTTGGTGGTCTGTATTTTGTAAAACAAATGCTTGAAACTGCCGGAATGAGTATTCAGGGGAAAATCATAGCTCTTTCGGGATTTGGGAATGTAGCCTGGGGAGCAGCCCAAAAAGCTACCGAAATGGGAGCAAAAGTAGTAACAATCTCAGGACCTGATGGATACATCTATGATGAAAATGGTATCACTGGAGAGAAAATCGAATATATGCTTGAATTACGCGCTACATGTAACGATATTGTGGAGCCCTATGCCGAAAAATTTGGAGCTAAATTCGTTGCGAATCGTCGTCCATGGGAAGTAAAAGTAGATATTGCACTTCCATGTGCCACTCAGAACGAACTGAACGAAGAAGATGCACGACTTCTGGTAGAAAATGGGGTTATTTGCGTTGGCGAAATTTCGAATATGGGATGTACCCCTGAAGCTATTGAATTATTGCTTCAACATAAAATCATGTATGGACCGGGTAAAGCTGTAAATGCAGGTGGTGTAGCAACTTCTGGTTTGGAAATGTCTCAAAATGCCATGCATCTAACCTGGACTGCTGAAGAAGTTGATGCAAAATTACACCAAATCATGAGCGAAATTCATACTCAATGTGTAAAATATGGTCGTGAAAGCGATGTCTATATTAACTATATGAAAGGCGCCAACGTGGCCGGATTCTTAAAAGTAGCAAAAGCGATGTTGGCACAAGGGGTACTCTAACCAATACACAGTTTCAATTGCCAGTTAAATTTTTTAAAGGAGAAAACTCAATGCTTTGTGCAGAGTTTCCTCCTTTTTTATATACTTGCAATACGAACTCAAAAATAGTATCTTTGTCGTGTAAAATAGAACTTCAATCGATTACACCTATTCATTCCCATCATGCTAAACCTACTCAATCAACATCGTACAGTTCGGAAATATACCGACAAGACCATATCGACAGAGTTACTAAATCAACTTCTCGAAGCTGCTTGTAGAACATCAAATACAGGAAACATGCAGGCTTACAGCATTGTGGTTACTACCGACGAAACGATAAAAAAAGAACTGGCACCCGCGCATTTCAATCAGCCAATGATTACACAGGCTCAGATTGTACTCACTTTTTGTGCCGATTTTAATCGGGTTACAAAATGGTGTGAACAACGTAAGGCTGACCCTGGTTTCGATAACTTTCAATCCTTTATCTCGTCTACAATTGACACATTACTTGCTGCCCAGACCTTCTGCGTAGCCGCTGAAAATGCAGGTTTGGGGATTTGCTACCTGGGAACCACAACTTACAATGCACAAGAAATTATCAGCGCGCTTAAATTGCCAAAATTAGTTGTTCCAATAACAACGATTACTGTTGGCTATCCTGATGGAATTCCCGAACAAACAGATCGTTTGCTATTAAAATCGGTGGTACATTATGAAACATATAGCGAATTTAGCTGCGAAGTGATTGATGAACTTTATGCTGAGAAGGAGAACAGTGAGTTTTACAAACAATTTATAGCAGAAAACAAGAAAGAAACATTAGCGCAGGTCTTCACAGACATACGCTATACACGTAAAAACAATGAGTTTTTCTCAGATAAATTTCTTTTGGCACTTAAAAAACAAGGATTTCTAAAATAAAGATAGAAGGAAATAACAATCAAGCCTCTACAGCATCGTGCTGTAGAGGCTTGATTGTTTATACAGAAGTGATAAAAGTTCTAAATTTCTATTTTATAGTACAAAAAAACCTCGACTACTTATCGGTAATCGAGGTATTTTGGAAAAATGTCAGTTATCAACTCTCCCTCCATCTGCTGACGGAAGTACCAACCACGTAGATAGATTTAATTTCTCTGTTTAAAATGAGAAGAAGTAAAAGCAAAAAAGCGTCTTTCTAAGACTTACTTTGCAGTTGTCATTTTTATTTCACAAAAAAAGCCCCGACAACTTTTCAGTAATCGGGGCTTTAAAAACGGCGGCTATCTACTCTCCCACTTTGCAGCAGTACCATCGACGTGGACAGGCTTAACTTCTCTGTTCGGAATG